>CAEZWK010000057.1_pt1 | contig 3188 bp, 3 predicted proteins | sample 7264971 | NCBI WGS metagenome assembly CAEZWK01 (sample SAMEA6813882, study PRJEB35770) | uncultured Actinomycetes bacterium | biome: Freshwater; feature: Freshwater reservoir; material: water | place: Czech Republic | collected 2015-11-04 | depth 0.5m m | reverse complement strand
GTAGTTTGGCGACCATGTCAGAGAAGCAAAGCTCTGCGTGGTCGCCAAGCCCGCGTGAATTAGAACGCCGCAGATCTAGGCGTGCAATTAGCCGCAAGCAAGCAATCATTGCTGCGGCTTCTTCAATTCTTGTCCTAGGAACATTGTCCTTAATTCTTGTGACATCTCCTGGTTGGGAAATCTTTAAAGCAACTTTTTTTGATCTTGGTTATGGTGTAGAGGTATTTCCAACTGTAATTAAAGGTTTATGGATCAACCTTCAATTAACTTTTATTGGGGGTGCAGCAATCGGTGTTATCGCACTTGGTTTAGCTCTTATGCGCACCACTAAATCACCTGCGCTCACACCATTTAGATTTTTAGCAACTGCCTACGTTGATATCTTTCGCGGAGCTCCACTTATTTTGATTATCTTGTTAGTTGGTTTTGGTGTTCCAGCACTTGGACTATCAGGCATTCCAAGTAATGTAATTTTTCTAGGAACAGTTGCAGTTGTGCTTACATACTCGGCATATGTAGCAGAAGTTATTCGAAGTGGAATTCTCTCCATACACCCTAGCCAGAGAGCAGCAGCTAGATCACTGGGTTTGACCTCAGGACAGACAATGCGCTTTGTGGTTTTGCCACAGGCGATTCGTCGAGTAGTTCCACCGTTACTTAATGATTTTGTCTCACTCCTTAAAGACACAGGACTTGTATCAATTCTTGGAGTAACAGATGCTGTTCGTGCGGCGCAAATTAACGCAAGCCGTACCTTTAATTACACACCTTATGTTGTAGCTGCAATCCTGTTTTTGCTCATAACTATTCCGATGACGCGCTACACAGATCGCGCAATTAGACAGCGAACAAATGCCCAAAACTCTGAAGGGGCAATCTAGTGAGCAACGTCTTAGAGCTAGTCAATGTGCGTAAGTCCTTTGATACCGAACTCGTACTCAATAATCTTTCATTGAGCGTTCCAGAACACACTGCAACAGTTTTAATCGGTGCCTCTGGCTCTGGAAAATCAACACTTCTGCGTTGTATCAATCTTTTGGAGACAATTGATGACGGCCAGATTTTCTTGGATGGTAAAGAGATCTCTGATCCACTTATCAATGTTGATGAGATTCGCCGAAATTTAGGAATGGTTTTTCAATCTTTTAACTTGTTTCCACATAAAACTGTTTTAGAAAATATCACGCTTTCACCCATCAAGGTTCACGGCAAAAGCAAAGATGAAGCTAACACACATGCTCTAGCTCTTTTAAAGCGCTTTGATCTATCCGATAAAGCTGACCAATATCCAGATCGACTCAGCGGTGGCCAACAGCAACGTGTTGCGATCATCAGATCTCTCGCAGTAAATCCACGATTGCTTTTACTCGACGAAGTTACATCAGCTTTGGATCCAGTTTTGGTTAATGAAGTTCTATCTTCAGTTCGGGACCTTAAGTTGGATGGAATGACCATGGTGCTTGCCACCCATGAAATGGGATTTGCCACACAGGTAGCCGATGAAGTCTGCTTCCTGGAATCGGGAAGCATCATCGAGCGCGGCACCCCGGAACAAGTCCTTAGAAACCCAGTCAATCCAAAGACCCAAGAGTTCTTAAAGCGAGTCCATCAGGCCGGGCGTTTGTAAAACTAACATCTACTAACTGTGATGTAATTGATTTATTATCTAATAAGCAAGAAGGAGCAATTCAAATGTGTTCACCCGTTACGTGTAATCTTTGCAAGAAAACAACTTGGTCCGGGTGCGGAGAACATATTGAAGAAGCCTTAGCTGGCGTTCCAGAGTCTGATCGTTGTACTTGTTAATCAATGGTGACTAAAAAGTTAATCACATCATTTGCAGCTCTAATTCTTCTTGCAGGCTGCTCTAGTACAGGGAGTGCTACTACAGTGAATCTAAATGTCTCTGAATTTTCACAAAAAATTACTGAGCCAAATGTGGTCATTCTGGATGTTAGAACTCCGGAAGAGTTTGCCAGTGGCCATATTGAAGAGGCGATAAATATTGACTTTAATAGTGGTGATTTTGAAAATGAAATCACGCGATTAAATCCCTCTGAGACTTACGCAATTTACTGTAGAAGTGGAAGTAGATCTGGCAAGGCCGCTTCAATCATGCATCTTGCTGGTTTTCACGATGTTTCCAATCTCAATGGAGGAGTTATTGATTGGAGTAATGAAGGCCTCCCGTTAGTAGTTTCATGATGAAAGCGATTCAGATCACCGAATTTGGTGGGCCAGAGGTTATGAAGCTTGTTGATTGCCAAGATCCAATTGTCGGTGAGGGACAAGAACTCATTGATGTAACGGCGATTGGAATTAACTATGCCGATACACATCAAACTGAAAACTCATATTTATCTCCCCAAAAACTTCCCTTAATTCCTGGGATAGAAGTTGTAGGAAAAACTGCTGCTGGTGTTCGAGTTCTTGCACCAATTGAAGGTGGAGGATATTCACAAAAGGCCGTTGCACATTCGGCAGCGTTAATTCCTATTCCTGATTCTGTAACTGATCAACAGGCACTTGCCATGCTTGTTCAAGGATCTACTGCTTGGCACATTTTAAAAACAGTAGGTCATTTAAAGGCAGGTGAAAGCGTTGTTGTTCATGCCGCAGCTGGTGGAGTCGGGTCAGTGGCAATTCAATTAGCAAAACTCTGGGGCGCAAAAGTGATCGCTGTTGCATCATCGGAGGCCAAACGCGCACTTGCTCAATCTCTAGGCGCAGATGCAGTTGTTGATTCAACTCATGAAAATTTAGGCGATGCCATCAAAGCTGCAAATGGCGGTAAACGAGTCAACATAGTTCTTGAAATGGTTGGCGGAAAAACCTTTGATCAAAGTCTTGAAATTCTTGCACCATTTGGGCGGTTGGTCACCTATGGAATGGCATCTCGCACTGCACCATCTTTAATTCAACCTGCATCATTAATGGGTGGCAGCAAAACAATTAGTGGTTTTTGGTTGTCACATTGTTTTGGTAAAAAAGAGTTAATAAATGATGTAATCGCGCAGTTATTTACACTTATTGAAGAAGGAAAGTTGAAGCCAGTGATCGGTGAAGTTTTTCCTTTGAGTCAAGCAACTCTTGCGCATAAGAGCATGCTTGCCCGAGAGACAATGGGTAAAATCACGCTAAATCCAATGGAGTAATAAGGGGATTTTTGCATTACTGTTTATAGAGGT
>CAEZWK010000051.1_pt1 | contig 3852 bp, 4 predicted proteins | sample 7264971 | NCBI WGS metagenome assembly CAEZWK01 (sample SAMEA6813882, study PRJEB35770) | uncultured Actinomycetes bacterium | biome: Freshwater; feature: Freshwater reservoir; material: water | place: Czech Republic | collected 2015-11-04 | depth 0.5m m | reverse complement strand
ATCTCAAACTTTCTTAAACCACCAAATACTTCCATATGGAGTGATTCGGAAACGCAATGGAATCTCTATGACATAGGGCTGTTAGCTTCTGAGATATTTACAGCCATAAAAGGACCAGCTATCAACATCCAAATATTCAAAGACATCTCTGCTGGGATGACATATGAGAAATCATTTGAAAAGCATTTTGGTATCAAGTGGGCTGCGGCAGTTCCACTGATAGCAAAATCCATTGCAAAGGTGGCAGGTAAATAGCCCTATTGGCTAAGCAGGTAAGGGTTGAATTCCCTGGTTACTGAGTTAGGCTTATTTCATGAGAAAAACGACTTTTGTAATAGCAGCATCACTTCTTAGTTCATTGCTATTTAACCCTCAAACATCTTTTGCATACGAAAAACTAAGTAGTCCCTTTGATGTGAAGGTAGCTGCTGCGAAAAAGAGTGAGTTGGGAGTAGCGTTTAATGTCTCTGCTGGGCTAACCATTAAAAAGGTCAAGCGCAAGAATGTAAGCACGTATCATCCCATTAATGTCACAATTGCCGACTTTAAGGTTCACGATACAAATTATGATTTTCGTGGCGATGCAATTGGCTATGTACCTCGATTTAGCTACACCGTTACTGTAAAAAACTTTAGTAAGTCAGAAGAAATAGTCGGGATCTTCACACAACTGTGGTGCAAGAATTCTGCCAACTATGCCAGCAATTGGAGCGAAGGATTTGATCCTTATCCATCATTGCCACCTAGAACAGAAAACTCTGGAACAACTATTGTTCGTTTACCTGCAGATGTGAACTCTCTTGCAGCATGCGAACAGGCATTGCTATATATCTACCCTAACTTTTCGTTTACAACACCACAGGCCAAGGCTGCAAAGTTTCCGATAACTGTGGTCATCCCAATAGATCCTGCGCGTGTAACCCAATAAGTTTTGCCGCATACCTGCCTAATGTGGCTATGCAAAGAAAAGCTGCGCCTTTATAATTTTTCGATGAGAGCACGCAAGGTAATCACAGGGTTTTGGACGATGGTCCTGGCTGCATCGATGTTGGTTTTTGTTGCACCTAGTGCACAGGCAGGGTGTAGAGATTTTCCCGAGTCGATAACTCCAGAATGCGTTGCACAAAATTTGGCAGAGGAGAAAATTAAGCAAGAAGCAGCCACCGCCCAGCGAGCACAAGACTTGATTGATGCGGAAGAGCGGGCAAAGGCTAATGCCGAACTTGAATATGTTCGCAATGGTTCACGCCCCTGCACGATTTTCCCCGCATCGATCACACCAGAGTGTGCTGCTGAGAATTTGGCATATGAAAAATCAAGGCAAGTAGACGATGTAGCAAAGCGAGCACAAGATCTACTGGACGCAGAAGAAAGAGCCAGGGCAAATGCCGAACTTGAATACATTCGCAATGGTTCACGCCCGTGCACACTGTTTCCCGCTTCAATCACACCGGCGTGTGTCGCTGAAAATCTAGAGTATGAAAAAGAGCGACAAGGTCTTGCTGAAAAAAACCAAATTGCAGCGCTAGAAAAAGCAATCAAGGCTGAAGCGCAAGCTCAGAAAGAGCAATATATCCGCAATGGATCTCGCCCTTGCTCGTTGTATCCAGCAGCAATCACACCAGAGTGTGTGGCCGAAAACTTAGAGTATGAAGAGATTAGAAAAGTAGAAGCAGAAGCCCTCATCACAGCTAAAGAGGCTGCATCAGGTGCAACCTTTAATACTTTGGATGAGAATGGATCCCTTCTTGTTGTTGCAAAGGTTCCAGCAAAGGTTGATTTGCTTTCAACGACTGTCAAACTTCTTAATAGCAAAGGCAAAGTCCTCGATACTGGAGTAATTAGATACCAGTCCTCTGGCGAGCCATATTTTGTCTTTGATAACTTTAAAGGCAAGGGAAGTTACACGGTTCAGATGTCTCTGCCAAAAAAGAAGTTTTCAACGCTAAAAATAAAGGTCACCTGAGAAAGCCAAAACTCGGCCCCCATGTGAATGAGAGTCGAGTTTTGGGCATTGTTGTGATCAAGGCGAAAACACAACATACTGCTACTTCAATAAGAGCTTTTCTCGCATTGTGTTTCCAACATCAGTAACTTCGTTATCTCGCACTAGTGTGTAAATTTTTAATGTCACTAAAGGATTACTATGGCCCATAAATTTGGCCGCGGTTGTGACATGAACATCATTACTTTTGAGAAAGTATGCGTAAGTTTTTCGCAGCGAATGAATATTGACTCCGTATGGCTCTAGTGCTTTTCGAAGGGGTTTTGGTGTTCTGGGCAATGGATTGAAGTGCCCTAAATATGGAACTACTCGGACCCCTGCTTGCGTTTTGGTGGCACCGTGGATGCTTCTAGTCACATGAACTTTTTCATCATAGATATCTTCCTTTGTTAAGGCCACGGCTTCTCCCCAACGCAGACCGTGCAGAGCTAGAAACTTGATTTGCTCGTCGTATTTACCAAAGTTTGTTGAGTCGACTTCTTCCCACGTTAAGAACTTGCAAGGTTTATTCGTAAGCTTTGGCGCTTTTATTGACGCAACTGGGCTGACTTCAACTAGTTCGCGATCCACCGCCTCTCGGTAAATGACTCTGCAAGACATAAGCGTTTGGTAATACGTATGTGGGGATAAGGGCGCCAAAGCCTCGATCAGGTCTCTTCTTGTAACTAATCCAAGCGGCTTGTGACCTAGCGTGGGGGAAATGTGAAGTCGATATGTTCCACGGTAGTTAGCAAGGGTCTTTTTTGTAATCTTTAAGTGCTTCCAAAGCGATAGAGCGAATTCATCCAAGCTAATTTGAGCTGTCATTTTTGTAATCCTTTTCCGTTGGGGAAGTGAACATGTTGCTTATAGAGATATAGGAAAGCAAGTCGTTAACGGTTGTGTTAATACGGTGTAATTGTTGTGAATAGATTACAAAATGTCGATGTGACAAAGTTGAAAATTTAGGGACAATAGGGGGCATGACTCACTCATATGCAACCCGTGCTTGGGCAATGCACCACATGTCAAAAGATTTTTTCGGCTTACAAACAATTTCTCGGAGTGCCTGTGTAAAGCCGCGAACCATTCAAAGTTGGTTTCGTCAAGAAACTCAACGTGCAGATTTCACGCTAAGAATGCCACGAGAATATGAACGAAGTATGGGAATCATCCTTCTCAATCTATTTCCTGAGCGCATAGAAACCATTGCGCTTCTGACCCATACAAATATAAGGGCGCTTTTGCAGTGGCGATTGGAGAATAGAAAAGATCCACTTTCTTCCGATCTTCGTCATCGAACATTTGAAGCTGTAATTAAGTTGAAGCCATTGGTGAACAAGGCAATCAAGAAACATGGGGTAGATAAGTTCTTTAACAATAAATTACTGTGGCCAGACCCTAATTTGATATATGAAAGAACGTGGAGAGAGTTAGATCTCCTTTTGATAAAAGATCTTTATGAACTTTTTGATTGGCGTTATAGCATGGACAATGATGGTGGGTTATCCAGAGATAAAAAGTTGAAACCAAAAACAATGATTGGTCCGCACTTTATGAGATACACCGAGATTACTTCAGAGGGCCAACATTTTCCGTTGGAGTCTTTCCGTTACGTTCGCAAGACAGGGCACATGCTTGGCTGGTACAACATTGAAGCAGTTAAAAATGCAAAAATTGCAGATGAACTTTTACCGCCAGACTGGGGAATCAGAGACAAGGTGGTTCCCTTTCGTGCCAAAAAAGAAGCAAAGTTGTTGGACGAAATTTATGAAAAAGAGCAGAAGCCTTTAGTTTATGTACTTAAATTCGCAGCAGGTTAGTGCCTTCTCATTCACCATGAGAAAGCCAAAACCCGGCCCCCACGT
>CAEZWK010000041.1_pt1 | contig 5558 bp, 6 predicted proteins | sample 7264971 | NCBI WGS metagenome assembly CAEZWK01 (sample SAMEA6813882, study PRJEB35770) | uncultured Actinomycetes bacterium | biome: Freshwater; feature: Freshwater reservoir; material: water | place: Czech Republic | collected 2015-11-04 | depth 0.5m m | reverse complement strand
ATCCAAGCTTCTGTAGTTGGCGGAACCGGAAACGATGTTCTACTTCTTATTGGAATAGCATTTTTATCAATCGGTCTGCTCTTTAAAGTTGGAGCAGTTCCATTCCATTCCTGGGCGCCAGATGTTTATCAAGGTGCACCAACTCCTGTAACAGCATTTATGGCAGCTGCAACAAAAGTTGCTGCATTTGGCGCGATGCTTCGAATCTATTACACAGTATTTGCTAATGCCGAATGGTCTTGGTCGCCAGTGCTGACTGCAATCGCAGTGATCACGATGCTACTCGGATCTCTTGTAGCGGTAACACAACGTGATGTTAAAAGAATGCTTGCCTACTCTTCTATTGCCCATGCAGGCTTTTTACTAACAGGTGTTATTGCCCTTAATAAATCTGGATTAGATGCAACGATTTTCTACCTATTTGCTTACGGAATCACAACAGTGGGTGCATTTGCAGTTGTCACTCTTGTTCGTGATTCATCCGGTGAAGTAACGGATCTAAACCGCTGGAAGGGTCTTGGAAAACGCTCTCCATTTGCCGCGTCAACATTTGCATTCTTTTTACTTGCCTTTGCCGGTATTCCACTGACAAGCGGATTTATTGGAAAGTTTTCAATCTTTTCAGCCGCCTATGAAAGTGGTGCAACTGGGCTTGTGCTAGTAGCCATATTCTCAAGTGCTCTCGCGGCGTTCTTCTATATCCGTGTTATCGTTTTGATGTTCTTTAGTGATGTAAGTGAAGATGGAACGGGAGTTGAGATTCCATCGCTACTGACTCGCTCTACTATCGTGGTATCTGCCGCAATTACTTTAATTCTTGGTGTGTATCCAACGCCGATCATTAACTTCATTTCAGATCTAGCAATCTTCATTCGCTGATGTCTACCTTCGGGATTCCAAATATTGCGCGAAATCTTGATGCGCATTTAGTTGCCCGAATGGCAGAGGTTGAATCCCTGCTACGAAGCCACACAAGAAGTGAGTACCCATTTGTTGATGAAACTGCCCACCATTTGGTCTCAGCTGGCGGAAAACGATTGCGTCCTTTGCTCACTCTGCTCACATCACAATTTGGCGACCCAACTGGTCAGGAAATAATTGCAGCGGCTGTGGCATGCGAGATTACACATTTAGCAACGCTTTATCACGATGATGTAATGGATGAGGCTCCACTACGACGTGGAGTAGAAAGTGCCAACATGCGATGGGGAAATACAATCGCGATTTTAACTGGCGACTTTCTCTTTGCTAAATCTTCTGATCTATTGGCAGACCTTGGACCAGCCGCTGTACGTTTACAGGCAAGAACATTTGAACGACTTGTTATTGGTCAGATAATGGAAACGCAAGGACCAAATCCAGGACAAGATCCTTTGGAGCATTACTTAAAAGTTGTTGCAGATAAAACTGGCTCACTCATTTCTGCCTCTGCGCGTTATGGCGCAATGATCTCCGGTGCACCAAAAGATATTACTGAGACAGTAACAGTCTTTGGTGAAAAAATAGGAGTAGCTTTTCAGTTGGCAGATGATGTTATTGATATTGCAAGTGAATCAAATCAATCTGGAAAAACACCAGGAACAGATCTACGCGAAGGCGTTCCAACATTAGTGACTCTCAATGTTATGAAATCTACAGATTCAGCCGATTCTGAACTTAAGCAGCTCTTGGCCGGACCAATAGAAGATGAAGCAACAGTTCAACAGGTATTAGTTGAACTAAGAACCCACAAAGCTTTGGATGAATCACGTGTGCAATTACATGAGATTGCAAAGCAAGCACGTTTGGCTCTAGGGCCGCTGCCGATCAGTGATGCGACGGGTGCCTTAATGTCTTTATGCGACGCTGTTATTGACCGATCTGTTTGATTTCACTAGATCTACAGCTAGAGCAATGAGTGCAATCCAAATAATAAAAAATCCTATCCAGCGAGATGTTGGCATCGCTTCGTGATAGAACCACACACCACAAGAAAACTGCAATGTAGGTGTGATGTATTGGAGAAGGCCAATTGTTGTAAATGGAAGACGATTAGCTGCACCGTTAAACAGAAGCAGCGGAATCGCAGTTACCGCTCCCGCGCTTATTAACAACAACGTGAGTCCCCAACCAGTTCCAAACTGACCAGTTCCTTGGTTTCCAAGAAATACTAGATAGGCAAGATAGAAAAAAGCAGAGATAAAGGTTTCAATGGCCAAGCCTTCTAAAGCTCCAAGTCCTAACTGCTTTTTAATCAAGCCATAACTTCCCCACGATAAAGCCAATCCCAAAGCAACCCATGGAAGTCGGCCATACGCAATTGTTAGAACAGAAACACCAACTGTTGCAACTGAAACAGAAACCCACTGCAATGGGCGAAGTTTTTCTCTCAGTAAAAAGACACCAAAACCAATTGTGATCAGTGGATTGATGTAATAACCCAAAGATGCTTCAACCACATGGCCATTATTTGTTGCCCAGATATAAACTAGCCAATTAATTGAGATGAGTAAGGATGTTGCAAAGAGTTTGGCCGCAACTTTTGGTCGCTTCAGAGTTACTAAAGTTTCCTTTAAGGCCTTAGTGGCAAACAAAACTATGACGCAAAAAACCAATGTCCAAACAGCACGGTGAGAGACAATCTCTAGTGGATTAGCTGGTTCAAGCAAGGGCCAGTACAAAGGGAATAATCCCCAGAGTGAATAGGCACTGATGCCAAATAAAAGTCCGAGCTTATTTTTAGTCAATTATCTAAAGTTCGTAAATTGAACTGCGAAATCCCAGCTACCATCTTTAATCATTGCCATGGTCTCTTGCAGATCATCTCGACTTTTTGATGTTACGCGCAGTTCATCACCCTGTATTTGAGTCTTAACAGACTTTGGACCTTCATCACGAATCTTCTTTGCAATCTTCTTGGCATTTTCAGTGGAGATGCCTTCTTTTAACGGCGCAGCAATTTTATAAATTTTTCCAGATAACGCAGGTTCACCAGCATCTAAATGCTTAAGGGAGACGCCGCGTTTGATCATCTTGTCTTTAACAACATCAAGTGCTGCCTTAGCGCGCTCTTCTGTGTCGGCTTCGATCAATATCTTTTCACCTTCAAGTTCAATTTTTGATCCAGTGTTTTTAAAATCAAAACGTGTATCGATTTCTCTGACTGCTTGATTAATCGCATTGTCTAACTCCATGCGATCGATCTTTGAAGTTACGTCGAAACTGCTATCTGCTGCCATTTTTGGCCCTCCAATAAACGCGTTTTCAGGTGCTTAAGGTACCAACTTTTCCAAAGGTATAGGATCGCTTTATGTTTAGAGGGAATCAGATCCGTGCAACGGTGTTGACTATCTTTCTCTTTGCGGGGGTATTGATCTTCCACCACGTTGGTGGGGGAGGATTTCAAATCCAACCGACCTTTGCGATCTTGTTCTTCGCATCGCTTCTCTACTTCAGAGTCAAACCGATGCAAGAATTTGCAGGACCCGATTTAGCCTTGGCAATTCTCGTGATTCAAGCCGGTGGTCACTTTATGGTTAGCGCGCCGACAGAACAATCAAATTTGAAGATGGGAATATCCCATCTTTTGGCTTCAATTCTTACCTATGAATTCGCCAAGCACTTCGATCGTGCTACTGCAGCTTACGAGCGAATCCTTTCATATCTATATCCTCAACTTCCCAGCCATTTGCACCTCAACATCAAGGTGCTATTTGTTGCTGTCAACCACCGTTCGACCACGGAAATTTCCGAATTTGTTCGACGCATCATTCGCGAGCGTGCCCCTCCCACTTTCTACTGCGCCTAAGAACTTTGCAAGTCGCGCCTTAGTTCCTGCTGCGCATTTAGCGCGAAAAAAACTATTAAAAGGATATAAATGAAATCTCTATGGAAAAAAACTGTCGTAATTCTTACGGCATCAGCAATCACAATCGGTACAGCAACATCGGCTAGCGCTCATGCAGGCTTTGATACGCGGGGAGTGGTTCCAACAAAAGGAATCTCTAGCGTTATCTTGCTTCGAATCGGCCATGGCTGTGTTGCACCGGATGGAGTAACTAAAGTCGCTACACATGCGTTATCTGCAGTTATTCCAGCAGCACTTCTTGCAAATCCAGCTTCTGCTGCGATGCAGATTCCAGGCTTTAATGCGATTGTCACGCCATCGACTGAAAAAGATAGCGCTGGAGCCGCAATTAGTAACACCATCACCTGGACTGCCAAGGACGATATCTTCGATGTAAATCCTGTTGGATTTGCCGAATTTGGAATCCGTGGCAACTGGGCGACAGCGGGTAAGCACTGGGTTGATACAACTCAGATCTGCCGCATCGCCACCAAGACAGTAACCCCAGCAAAGATCAAAACAGTTACAGATCCTGTAACAAAGTTAAAGATCAAGGCTTGGTTCCCTGCTGTCACCAAGAAGAGCTATCAAGAGTTGAAAATCTCTTGGTCAGTTCGTGACAGCGCTGCCCCAACCGTGCTTTCTGCAGATAAAACTTCAGAAACCGGTCCAGCGCCATCAATCACTATCGCAGAACCTGCGGCCAAGTAAAGTAAACCGGTAAAGGAAAGAGGGCAAGGAAATGAAGTTCAAGAAGTTAGTAATTCTCTTTGCCCTCTTTCTGCCTGGAATTATCTGGCTTTCACCTGTCAGCGCTCACACTTCACTCATTAGCCAAATACCTGTAGGTAACTCGGTAGTCAAAGTCCTTCCATCGGAAGTTGCTCTCACTTTTGATGAAAGTCTGATCGAAATAGGTAACTCAAATGAGATCACAGTTCTCGATCCAACAGGCACAGAGATATCTATCGGGAAGACGAAAGTAGCCAATAACGTTGTCTCTCGCGTAATCGCTGCATCACAAATCGGCGGGAAATACAGCGTTACTTACCGAGTCGTTTCTGAAGATGGCCATGTGGTTTCTTCAACTTATCAATTCACCTTAAAAACGAAAGCAAGCACTCCCACCGCAGAAGCAGATTCAGTTCCAACAGCAAGTGCATCAGAGTCACAGATGCCAATTTCAAATAATGAAGACAAATCGAAGACTGAAGCTCAGTCGCACACCAATCATTCGTTCTGGGGCGATCATGCTGGCCATATTTATATATTTTTAGGTACGCTTATTCTGATACTTCTTTGGAAAAAGTACGCTAAAAAGCGGATTACCTCTCGCTAAAAAATTGAGGTAATCTAACGCCCGCCGTAAATGTTCGACCTTGGCGGGTTGCCCGAGCGGCCAATGGGAGGGGACTGTAAATCCCCCGGCTCTGCCTTCGAAGGTTCAAATCCTTCACCCGCCACCATCTTTTTCTTGCATCCTTTTTACTTGCAGATGGTTCGCAAGTCGACAACTTCCACACCCTCTAATAACATTTGCCCCGGTCACGAGTTCCAGCATCAAGCCCCGGCTAACTGGACGGCAACCCTCCACCGCGGCGGGGTGCTCCGGGTGAAGACCAGGCCGATAGCCACCATCATCGGCAAGCGTGGGTCTAACTAACTGCACTTATCTAGTTAGTTTAGTTAGTGAAGATCCCCTGACACATTAGGAGATTGAGTTGAGCTTATT
>CAEZWK010000037.1_pt1 | contig 6591 bp, 7 predicted proteins | sample 7264971 | NCBI WGS metagenome assembly CAEZWK01 (sample SAMEA6813882, study PRJEB35770) | uncultured Actinomycetes bacterium | biome: Freshwater; feature: Freshwater reservoir; material: water | place: Czech Republic | collected 2015-11-04 | depth 0.5m m | reverse complement strand
CATAAACAAAGTAGCCTTTTTGTTTTTCACTTGGATCATAAAGATAAGGCGTTGTAACAGAAAGTATTTTTTTGTTGGCACGCAAGGCAATACTCAGCTCTTTAATAAATGCAACCCATAGTGGAGCAGTTCTTGTCCAGGTTGAGTTGCCATCTACAAATGCAAAACCTTCATAATCTAAATCAATTCCATCAAATCCATTGATGTTAACCAAGTCAACTATTGACTTGACAAGTGTGGTTCGAGTAGTTGGATTGGCTAAATATCCTGCCAATACAAGTTTGGCCGTTCCATCAGTCATGGTTGGAATTATTTGCATTCCAGCACGACGCATTAAACAGACTGTGTCAGCCATTGGCCACGATGGATTGCCAGTGTTGTAATCATTTCGAATCAGCGTCGGGCTCTTTAGTGAGAACCAAAATGGCAAAACCTCTTTCATTAAATCTTTGTTTCTGAACAGATATGAGCTCTCTATAGCTGCATTTTCTGTCGGACCATATTGGGAAGAATCACAAACTGCTGGTTGATTTGTTCCTGTTGGAACTGAAGGAGTTAGTTTTCGAACACGTGGTAACACCCGGTCAATTGAATAGTAAGGAATCCATCCAGTAACAATCTTTCGAGGCTCTTTGTTGCTAGCCGATGCTGTATGAACGGCACTTGGAACAACTAAACCAAATAATGTTGAAATTACGACTAGAAGTGAAGTTATCTTGATCTTCTTATTCTTCTTACTTGTTTTGCTCATTTATCTTTAGGTGCTGGTTTCAAGCCTGCAAAAATCTCCTTGCAGGTCGGACAAATCGGATATTTCTCTGGATCCCTACTTGGTATCCACTTCTTTCCGCATAAAGCTTTTACTGCCTTCCCGGTTACAGCTGACTCGACAATCTTCTCTTTTTTTACATAGTGTGAAAAGCGGTCATGTCCACCGTCATCTTCTTCTAAATCCACAGATGGGCGTGTCAGAAGATCGGTATCGTCCTCTAATCCTATTTTTTTAAAGATTCCCATGAGGTTGATAAGGATACCTTTGAGAAGTCAAAACTACGGGTAGAATTCACCAATGAAGGACTTATTGCGCACCGAGCACTTATCACGGCCTGATGTTGAATTGATATTGTCCACTGCCGCTGAATTTGCTGAGAAACCTCTGCGATCTAATTCAGCATTAGCAAATAAAACCGTTGCAATCTATATGACTAAACCTTCTACACGTACAAGGCTTGCATCTGAATCGGCAGTTGTTCATCTTGGTGGAACTCCAATTTTCATAAGAGGCGATGACCTTCAATTGGGCCGCGGAGAAACTATTGCAGATACCGCCAAAATCATTAGCGGTTACGCCAGTGCATTAATAGTTCGAACATTTGCGCAGTCAGATGTTGATGAACTCGGTGCGAACTCTTCAATTCCAGTAATTAACGCACTGACTGATGTGGATCATCCAACTCAATTGTTGGCAGATTGGCTGACCATTCGCGAAAACTTTGGAAAAGATGTATCAGGCCGTAAATTTGTTTATCTTGGTGACGGCAACAACATGTCACACGCTTGGTTAATTATGGGAGCGATTATGGGTGCACACGTTGTAGCTGCAACACCTGGTGGTAAATGGGCTCCGGATCCAATAGTGGTTGAAGTTGCAAAAAATATTGCAGCACAAAGCGGTGGAAAAGTTGAACTCTCAAATGATCCTGAAGCTGCTGCGCAAGATGCATCTGTTCTTTATACTGATGTTTGGATGTCCATGGGTGATTCAGAATCTGATCGCAGCGAGAAAATGCAATCTCTATCTCCATTTGCTGTTGGTGATCAGTTAATGAAACTCACAACTAAAGACTCAATATTTATGCATTGCTTGCCTGCACATCGCGGCGAAGAAGTTTCGGCATCTGTCATAGATGGCCCTCGTTCTGTCGTTTGGCGCGAGGCATATCACCGCCGCACAACGATTCAAGCCATTTTGTACCATTTAGTCCGTGGAGACTTAGAGGGCTCAACACGCTAATATTTGTGACATGCGCATAGCCGTCCCAAAAGAGATTAAACCTGGTGAAAAGCGCGTTGCGCTTGTACCTGATGTAATTAATAAGTTGACTCGCCTTGGACTTGAAGTTGTTATTGAATCTGGAGCTGGAACTGCATCCCAAGCTAGTGATGCTCAGTTTGTTGACCAAGGTGCAACAGTTAAACAAGGTGACGTCTTATCTGGTGCTGATGTTGTTCTTTCTGTTCAAGCACTTACTCCACAACAAATGGCCACACTTAAAAAAGGCGCAATTACAATCTCTTTTCTATCCCCAGTTACATCGATTGATTCAATCGAAGCAGCAACAAAAGCTGGAGTTACCGCATTTTCTCTTGAATTAGTTCCACGAATTTCACGCGCTCAATCAATGGATGCATTAACTTCGCAGGCACTATGCGCAGGCTACAGAGCGGCAATTGTTGGCGCAGAACTCTCACCTCGATTTGCGCCAATGTTAATGACCGCTGCAGGCACAGTTACTCCGGCACAAGTTTTAGTTCTTGGAGCTGGTGTTGCAGGATTGCAAGCGATTGCAACTTCTCGCCGACTTGGTGCTGTTGTTTCAGCCTACGACGTTCGACCAGCATCTGCCGATGAAGTTCGTTCTATGGGTGCAACATTCATTGAACTCGAACTTGAAGCACTTGAAGGTGCAGGTGGGTACGCCCGTGAGATGAGTGAAGATAGAGCAGCAAAGCAACGTGAACTTCTAACTCCATACATTGCAAAGTCACACATTGTTATTACAACTGCAGCAGTTCCCGGACGGCAAGCACCTCAGTTAATGACTAAGGCCATGGTTGATTCAATGGCTCCAGGAACAATTATTGTTGATCTAGCTGCAGAAACTGGTGGCAATGTTGAAGGTTCAAAACCTGGTGAAATCATTGAAACTGCTGGTGGAGTTCGTATTTGGGGTGGAAAAGATGTTCCAAGCCAACTTCCTTTCCATGCATCCTTTCTGTACTCACGAAATGTAGTTAACTTACTTTCACTCTTTACCATCGGAGAAAAAGATGGAGTCAAAGCATCATTTAATCTTGATTTTGATGATGAAATCATCAACGGTGCTGCACTAACACACGCAGGTACACGAAGAGGAGCGCAGTAATGGATGCAATGGCAATTCTTTCCATCTTTGTTTTATCTGTTTTCGTAGGGTTTGAAGTTGTCTCTAAAGTCTCATCTACATTGCACACACCCTTGATGTCAGGTGCAAATGCAATCCACGGAGTTATTTTGGTGGGCGCGATCATCGTGGCTGATCACAGCGAAACTAACTTGGAGTTAGGACTCTCACTTGCTGCAATTGTATTGGCGACTATAAATATGGTTGGTGGATTTGTTGTTACTGATCGAATGCTCGAGATGTTTAAGGGGCAGAAAAAATGAGCCGCACCCTTTACGATCTAATTGGTTTAGCTGCAGGTATTGCCTTTATTTTGGCGTTGAAGGGACTCTCTCACCCTAAGACTGCGCGAAGAGGAAATTTGATTGGTGCTTTTGGTGCCGGACTTGCAACGCTCGTTGTCTTTTTTTATGCAAGTCCAAGTGTTTACGGCAAAGCAGAATCATCATTGCCGCTCAACAATCTAGGTTGGATTCTTGGAGCAATCGCTGTTGGCTTAATCATTGGAGTACCAGCTGCACGCAGAGTGCAAATGACTCAGATGCCGCAGTTGGTTGCACTGTTTAATGGAGTTGGTGGCGGCGCAGCAGCATTAGTGGCGATCGTCGAGTATCTAAATTTAGGTTCAGAGGCAACTACCGCCCAAGTTGTGTTTACGGTGTTTACAGTAATTGTTGGTTGTGTCTCTTTTAGTGGATCAATAATCACATTCATGAAGCTTCAAGAACTTATGACTTCTAGACCAGTTATTTTTCCAGCTGGACGCTTTGTAATTGCAGCAACTCTTGCATCTGTTATCGGTGTGGGAGGTTGGGTTGTTTCAGCACTTGGCACTACCCCGTTGCTAATTCTTGCGGCTCTTTCACTACTTTTCGGAGTTTTATTCGTACTTCCTGTGGGTGGCGCGGATGTTCCAATCGTTATCTCACTTCTCAATGCATTCACTGGATTAACAGTTGCCGCAAGTGGATACGTGCTTGATTCTGTACTTTTGATTATTGCTGGAACTTTAGTAGGTGCTTCAGGAACTATATTGACTCGTTTGATGGCAGATGCAATGGGTAGATCCTTGTTTGGAACTCTCTTTGGAGCATTTACTGCCAAGGCACAAGATGCTTCTGGAGTAGCTGAAGATCGTCCTGTTCGATCTGGATCAGCAGATGATGTTGCAATCTTGCTTAACTATGCACGTCGCGTCGTAATTGTTCCTGGATTTGGTCTTGCTGTAGCTCAAGCACAACATACGGTTCGGGAGTTAGCAGATCTCATGATCTCTAAAGGTATCGATGTTGCTTATGGAATTCACCCAGTAGCAGGACGTATGCCAGGACACATGAACGTTTTGCTTGCTGAGGCTAATGTTCCTTATGACCAATTAGTTGAAATGGATGAAGTCAATCCAACGTTTGGACAAACCGATGTTGCCATTGTTATTGGTGCAAACGATGTTGTAAATCCTGCTGCAAAAACTACGCCGGGATGTCCGATCTACGGAATGCCAATTCTTGAAGTCAGTAATGCGGCAAATATCATTTTCCTAAAGCGTTCAATGCGACCAGGTTTTGCTGGAATTGAAAATGAGCTTCTCTACGATCCAAAGACCATGCTTTTGTTTGGTGATGCCAAGAGCTCGCTCACAAAAGTCGTCTCAGCCCTAAAGGCTTTGTAAGTCTCGACTGAGGTTGCATGTAGTTGAACTTTCAATTAAAGTTGGAGCCTAAGCAAAGGAGCCAAAAGTGCCTGCAGTTTCCGTAAACGACATAACCATTCTGCCTCGTGTTCAAGAATTGCCAGGAGCGAAAGCTCGCGTAGTAAAAAGCATTACGACTGCTCCACAAGGTTTCGAGGGCGAAGGCTTTCCTGTTCGCCGCGCTTTTGCAGGAATCGATTTAGCCGACCTAGATCCATTCATTCACTTAGATGAAATGGGTGAAGTTGAATACGCACCTGGTGAACCAAAAGGAACTCCATGGCACCCACATCGAGGGTTTGAAACTGTTACATACATTATTGATGGAATCTTTGATCACCAAGATAACAACGGTGGCGGTGGAACAATTTCAGATGGTGACACACAGTGGATGACAGCTGGCGCCGGAATTTTGCACATTGAAACTCCTCCTGAGCACTTAGTCATGTCAGGTGGCTTATTTCACGGTTTTCAACTTTGGGTTAATCTTCCTGCAGCAAAGAAGTGGTCGCCTCCTGCTTATCAAGATGTCCGAGCAAACGATGTTGCACTACTAACTTCTGCTGATGGTGGATCATTACTACGCGTGATTGCCGGTGAAGTTGCAGGAAACTTTGGACCTGGTTCAACACAAACTCCAATTACCTTATTGCATGCAAGCATTGCTCCGGGAGCAGAGTTGCGATTGCCATGGCGAAAAGATTACAACGCACTGGTCTACGCGATGTCAGGATTTGGTTTTGTCGGAGATGAATCACGCCCTGTTCAAGCAGGTCAACTTGCTGTCTTTGGTGACGGGGATTCGATTGTTGTTCGAGCTGCAAATCAACAAGAGGCACGCTCGCCTGAATTAGAACTGTTTATTCTTGGAGGAGCGCCAATCAAAGAACCTGTGGCATGGATGGGTCCCTTTGTAATGAATACAAAAAAGGAAGTACTGCAAGCATTTGAAGATTTTCAAAAAGGGTTGCTGGGATCGATTCCTGCAATATACAAAGAAGATGCCAAGCCTAAGGCTCCACTTAATCGAACCGGTGAAGGTTCCAAATTAGGTGGAGACACTAAAGCTGCAGATGTTCTAGATGTTCATGGTGCACCAACAGATATGCAAGAGGGCTAATACGCAGTACATAAGTGTTAATTAGAGGTAGTCAACCTAATTCTTCACATTTTTTACCACTAGACAAGGTATCTCTTTCTTTGCTTGACTTATGAGACAAGAAAAGGGGCAAAAGTGGAGTCACTAGCGGTTGTCGTTCTTATTCTTTTTTCTGTTGCGTTTTTTGCTGGACCTCTTGCAATTTTGCTTTCAGCCAAAAAACTTACTCAAGGAATAGAGACAAAAGATGGCGGTCTTTTCAAGTTTATAAATCTTCTGCGAAAAATAACCTTGGTAATCCTTGTCATTCTTGCCTTAACTATAGGATTCCAGTTTTTGACTATCAGCGGATTACCACTAATTCCACGTGCAACGGGATTATTTGCCATTATTACTTCGTATATTGCATTACGACGTGAGTTTTTTCCTCAGACATTTATCGTAGGTTCTTTACGTAGAAAAATACGAAAAGATAAATAAGACGCGTTCTATAAGTGGAGGTGCCGGGAATCGAACCCGGGTCCTTCGGTGCAAAAACAGGGCTTCTACGGGCGTAGTGTGATTAACGCTTTCTCAGTCCCGAAGTTTCTCCACACGACTCTTCGACGAACTCAGTTGCAAAACTGTTCTCTATCGTT
>CAEZWK010000035.1_pt1 | contig 7112 bp, 4 predicted proteins | sample 7264971 | NCBI WGS metagenome assembly CAEZWK01 (sample SAMEA6813882, study PRJEB35770) | uncultured Actinomycetes bacterium | biome: Freshwater; feature: Freshwater reservoir; material: water | place: Czech Republic | collected 2015-11-04 | depth 0.5m m | reverse complement strand
ATCCACTTGTCGATCTCATTTAAACTTTCAAAAGAAGGAAGATCACCTTCAACTGTGGCGCCGTTCATCATGGCAAATCTGGTTGCATTCCAAAGTTTTGTCGCAAAGTTTCTCGATCCGCCGATCCAATCTTCGGCAAGGGCTTGATCTGTTCCTGGATTAGCTCCTCTTGCCAATGTAAATCGAAGCGCATCTGCTCCGTATTTATCCATAAACTCAATCGGATCAATTACGTTTCCACGGCTCTTTGACATTTTTTTACCAAATTGATCGCGAACTAAACCATGCAACATTATTGTTTTAAATGGTGGAACTCCATCCATCGCAAAGGTAGACATCATCATCATGCGCACTACCCAGAAAAATAGAATGTCATACCCTGTAACAAGCACTGATGTCGGATAAAACTTAGCTAAATCGGAAGATTTTTCTGGCCAACCTAAAGTTGAAAAAGCCCACTGTCCTGAAGAAAACCATGTATCTAAAACATCAGGATCTTGAGTCCATCCTGCTGGCGCGGTTTCATCTGAACCAATAACTTTTACTTCACCGTTTGGCCCATACCAAACAGGAATTCTGTGACCCCACCACAACTGACGTGAGATACACCAGTCGTGCATGTTATCTACCCAATCAAAATATCGGGGTGCAAGCTCTTCCGGTTCAATTTTTACTGAACCATTGCGCACAGCATCTGCTGCAGCTTTTGCCATCGGTTCAACTTTTACAAACCATTGTTTTGATAAGCGAGGCTCTATCGTTGTTTCACAACGTGAACAGTGTCCAACGGCGTGAATATAAGGACGCTTTTCAGAGACAACTCGTCCCATCTCTTTTAGCTTTGCAACGACCGCTTTACGAGCATCGAAGCGATCCATTCCATCAAACTCTGTCCCTGTGCCATCCATGACACCGTGCTCATTCATAATTACTACAAATGGAACGTTATGACGCATTGCCATCTCAAAGTCATTTGGATCATGGGCTGCAGTTACTTTGACCGCTCCTGTTCCAAACTCTGGATCTACTAATTCATCTGCGATAATTGGAATCATTCGATTAACAAGAGGTAGAAGAACTTCTGTACCAATCATGTGTTTGTAGCGCGGATCATCTGGGTGAACAGCTACGGCTCCATCGCCCATCATGGTTTCTGGACGAGTAGTGGCAACAACAATGCTCTGTTCGCCTTCTCCATATCGCACAGAGACAAATTCACCCGCATCATCTTGATGTTCAACTTCGATGTCAGAAAGTGCAGTCAAGCATCGTGGGCACCAGTTAATGATTCGTTCTGCGCGATAGATAAGGCCGGCATCGTGCATTCTCTTAAATATTGTTACAACTGCTTTGGACATTCCTTCGTCCATCGTAAATCTCTCTCGAGTCCAATCAACGCTGACTCCAAGGCGTTTCATTTGACCTAAAATGGCGCCGCCAGATTCTTCTTTCCACTGCCACACTTTTTTTACAAACTCTTCACGGCCAAGATCATGACGGGATTTACCGCTAGCTGCTAACTGTTTTTCAACAACGTTTTGGGTTGCAATACCTGCGTGATCCATTCCTGGTAACCACAAAACTTCAAAGCCCTGCATTCGCTTCATGCGAGACAGACAGTCCTGAAGTGTTTGATCTAACGCATGACCGATATGTAATACGCCAGTTACATTGGGTGGAGGCAGAACAATTGAAAATGCAGGTTTGCTTGATTTTGCATCCGCTGTGAAATAGCCAGCCTTAATCCACTTTTCATAGAGTGGTGCTTCAATCTCGGCAGGAGAAAAAGTTGAAGCTAGTTCGCGGCTAGAAGACATAGTGCGCAGTCTAGATTACGCGCTCTTCTCCTCTTGACCTTTTGGGCTACGGGAGCGCTTTGGAATATCTCCCGTGCGAATAACTAGAGTTGGAACTGCTCCAGTTTCAATGCACGCCTTAGTAATGATCACTTTTTCAACATCAGATCGGCTAGGAACCTCATACATCACGGTCAGTAGAACTGATTCCATAATGGCGCGAAGTCCACGTGCACCTGTTCCACGGTCTAGCGCTAAATCAGCAATCGCATCTAAGGCATCTGCTTCAAATTCAAGTTGAACATGATCTAAATCAAAGAGTCTTTGGTACTGCTTGACCAATGCATTCTTTGGCTCTGTCAAAATTTGCATGAGTGCTGGCTTGTCCAAGTTTTCAACACTTGTTAAAACTGGAAGTCGACCAATGAACTCTGGAATCATTCCAAATTTCAAGAGATCTTCTGGCATGACATCAGCGAAGATATCTTTACGATTTTTATCGCTGGCATCTTGTAAAGTTGCATTAAATCCAACACCTGATTTTCCAACGCGATTTTCGATGATCTTCTCTAACCCTGAAAATGCACCACCAACGATGAACAAAACATTTGTTGTATCAATCTGAATGAACTCTTGATGTGGGTGCTTGCGTCCACCTTGTGGTGGAACAGATGCAACAGTTCCTTCTAGAATTTTAAGTAGTGCCTGCTGCACACCTTCACCAGATACGTCACGAGTAATCGATGGATTCTCAGATTTACGTGCAACCTTATCGATCTCATCGATATAGATAATTCCTGTTTCTGCCTTTTTAACATCATAATCTGCAGCTTGTAAAAGCTTAAGCAAAATGTTCTCAACATCTTCGCCGACATATCCGGCCTCTGTTAAAGCCGTTGCATCTGCAATTGCAAAAGGAACGTTGAGCATGCGAGCCAAAGTCTGTGCCATTAAAGTCTTACCGCAACCAGTTGGTCCGAGCATTAAAATATTTGACTTAGCTAATTCGATTCCATCTTCGCCCTTTACTCCCCCACTTTGAACTCTCTTGTAGTGGTTGTAAACGGCAACTGATAAAGATTTCTTGGCACGATCTTGCCCAATTACATATTGATCAAGAAATTCAAAGATCGCCTGTGGTTTTGGAAGTTCGGATAATCCCAGTGAATTAGCTTCACTGAGTTCTTCAACAATAATCTCGTTACAAAGCTCAATACATTCATCACAGATATAAACGCCAGGACCGGCAATAAGTTTTTTTACCTGCTTTTGAGTTTTGCCACAAAAGGAGCACTTGAGCAGGTCGCTTGTTTCACCGATTCTTGTCATGGGATAAGTTTAGATTCCGAACCTCTTTTATGCCCACGATTTAAGCATGAGCTTTGTTCGCCGAGAGAATAATCAACCGCCAATGAAAAAGATTTGAGCATGAAAAGTTCGGAAAAGTTTCGACAACTAAACCTGGGTTAGGAAGTAGTTACTTCTTAGCCTTACGAGATGCAAGAACTTGATCGATGATTCCATATTCAACTGCCTCGGCAGATGTCAAAATCTTGTCCCGCTCAATGTCTTTGCGAATTTCCTCTGAAGACTTGACCACGTGGCGTGCTAATAGATCTTCTTGCAAGCGAGTGATGCGATCAATCTCTTTTGCTTGAATCTCGATATCAGATGCCTGACCGCCACCTTCTGATGATGGTTGGTGAATCAAAATTCGTGAATGCTCAAGTGCATAACGCTTACCCTTGGCACCACCTGCAAGAATTACTGCTGCAGCAGATGCTGCTTGGCCTAAACAAATTGTGCTGATGTCAGGGCGAACAAACTGCATGGTGTCATAAATTGCAGTCAACGCTGTAAATGATCCGCCTGGTGAATTGATGTAAATCATGATGTCGCGCTCTGGATCCATCGATTCTAAAGTCAACAACTGCGCCATTACATCGTTTGCAACTGTGTCATCGATTGGTTGGCCCAAGAAAATGATGCGCTCTTCGAATAACTTTGTGTATGGATCAAGGCGCTTGTAACCGTATGCGGTCTTCTCTTCAATTGTTGGAAGAACATAGCGGTTTGTAATATCTTGAATGTGCTTCATTACTTCTTACCTCCCGCAACTTGTCCATCGTTTGTAGCAACGTGATCGATAAAGCCATATGCAAGTGCATCCTTGGCGTTAAACCAGTTATCGCGATCAGAGTCAGCGATGATCTTTTCTAGTGGCTGTCCAGTGTGCTTGGCATTTAACTCAGACATGGTCTGCTTAGTAATTGCCATCTGTTCTGCCTGGATACGAATATCAGTTGCAGTACCGCCGATGCCACCGAGTGGTTGGTGCATCAAGATACGGGCGTTAGGAGTTGCATAACGCTTTCCCGGTGCGCCAGCTGTAAGAATAAATTGACCCATAGAAGCAGCCATTCCCATCGCAACTGTTGCAACATCATTCTTGATGTAATGCATCGTGTCGTAGATGGCCATACCTGCAGTTACTGAACCACCAGGTGAATTGATATAAAGGAAGATATCTTTCTCAGGATCTTCGGCAGAGAGCAACAACATCTGTGCGCAGATTGCATTGGCCATCTCATCCCGGAATTCTCCGGCAAGGAAAATGATGCGTTCGCGTAGCAAACGGTTATAGACATTGTCATCTAGCCAGTTAGCGCCGGTTGGTGCAGTTCGAGCGTTTACCACGGTCGACTGTGGGTCTTGATAATCCACGTGATCCTCCTGATTGATTACTTCTTTATATGTAGTGACCTTAACAATCCTTACGGTCAAATGCTTCCCAAATATCGAAAAATCGGCGCAAAACTGCCCTTGTTCGCTCAGGGCAGAGCAGATCCGTTACGAGACGGTCAGTTTGAGGAGATAAGTCTTTTTGCCATCGGTCAGCGAGACTGTGGTCTTACCCTTTTTCAGCAGCGTTAGCGATGGATTGGTTTCATAAGTGGACTTTGGTCCCCCGGCCACAAACTTTGCAATCTTGGAATCTGCAACTTTGCCTTTCCAGATTGCCGGATCGGTCACTGTAAATACAACAACCTTGCCGAGTTTGACGGAGATTGTCTTGGCCTTTAGCGGATTAACCATGACTGGTGGCAAAACCTGCGCTGCAATTGGAGTTGCTTCAGCTGATGGAGTTGCACTTGGAGTTGGAGTTGGCGCTTCTTGCGAAAGTTTTACCTTCAAAGTTGGCGCTGAGTAGGTATAGCCATTAACGGATAGGTAGAGCCAACCATTCTTTTCATTAATAGTGGATGTTGAAATCTGTTGGGTGCCATCGGCGTTGATCACGGTTACCGAAGCTTGGATTGGCGCTGTCGAGAACTTATATAGACACCGTGCAACGTTTGAATCAATGACCAAGTTATAGCGGCCAATATTCTCTTTGCCATTTCGGTCAAAGTGAGGGGCGGCAACTTGATAATCAAGTGACTGCGTTGCGGTGTTGAACTTTGGTGGAGTTGCCATGAACATCGTTGAGTTTGTTGAAACAAATCCAGCCAAACCAGTTAGGTCACGACTGCAATCATTCAATTTCAAATCACCATCCTGATAGAAGAGGCGGTTAGATTCGAAGTGCCAGAGATTTTTAGTTGCAACCGCTTTATTGTCGGATGCAGCAAGGAAGTACTGGAATTCGGTAAAGGCTTGCTGGTCGTATGTGTTTAGCGCGTGGAATGCAGAAATTTTATCGAAGGGTTCTCGACCAGATCCAGAATAGACAGAACGCCAGTTACTCTCAGGGAACATGATCCGTCCTGCCCCGCCACCAACTCTTTGATTGAAATCTTGGAACTCTTTAGAATACTCAGTAAATTTCTTATACATGGCAAAGATTGGTACCTGCATAGGCGCTGCTTCAATTGCGAATGCTTGGCCAGTTCCATTTGGCGTCACTTCCACTTTTGGATCAGAAAGACGACCATTGACCCATCCACTTACCTTTGCGCGGGTCTTTAACTCCACTTTAAATCGCACATCCGATGGAAGTGACCACGCAGTTGCACACTCTTTGACCGCAAGGAAGAAATTACAAGTAGGGCTGGATGCGCCGCCGGCGCTCATCAAGCCAGTGTCTCTGCTAACTCCATTAGTCTCTTTGGACCAGTTACCGGATATGTCAACGGGATTCCACGTCACAGCACTTACTGAAACTCGAAGTTGTGGAGTTATAACTCCAATGCTGCGCTTATTTTGAAAAGATAAAAGTGAGGCGCGCAGTAAGAAGCCATCGCCACCAGGATGTTTAATTCCATCAAATGACCACATAGATGGATACCAGCCATCTGGCATATTAAAAGCGGGGTCTCCTTTAAATGCAGGAGTCGAATAATTAGGTTTTGTCCCAGTCAGCTTTCCAGGTACTACTGTGCCATCGCTCTTTGTTGCAGTAATTGCGGTTATGCAATCATCGGTAATCGCTACAGAACATGGTGGCAAATAAATGTTGTAAGTAAATCGCGGATACTTTGAACATTCAGCATCTTTAAAATCTGCGCAAGGAACTCCTAGACCGTTCTTAATTCCCTCATCGTCATTTGCAATTAAAAATGAGCTAAAGGTAAAGGAAACTGAATCATCTACTCGGGCACCTAAATAACCAGCTTCATTTGCAGGTAATGGAAGTTCGTAGAATTGATCATCAATAAAGTCAGCCGCAGATGCGCGTACAAGTGTTGGCGCTAAGAGCAGGGCGAATATAGAAAGTAGAGCGATCAGTTTCTTACGCACTTGAACCTCGAATTCGCGATAGACGTCGTTAAGTTACTACGCCTGTATCGCCGAGATAAAGCCCCCGATTTATGCGGGGCAATTTAAGAAAATTTACGCTTGTTCTGCAGGTTCAACAGCTGGTGCAGCCTGCGGGCGAAGGGCCTCGAGGTCGATCTTGTTGCCGGATTTATCGACCACGTTGACTCGGCCAAGTGCGCCAGCCAAAGCCTTGGTGCGAGACACCTCAGCGACTAGCTGTGAGATCTGGCCCGCATCTTGAAGCTGCTTTGCAAATTGTTCTGGTGGCATTCCGTAACGCTGTGAAGTACGGATTAAATATTCAGTTAATTCAATTTCATTAACCTGAACTTCTTCTGCCTTAACGATGGCATCTAGTAAGAAATCAGATTTGATTGACACGCGAACTTCGCCATCTACTTCAGCGCGGTGTACTTCATCTTCCAAGCGGCCTTCACCTTCAAGGTGCTGGTGAACTTCATCAGCAACTAACTTATCTGGCACTGGAATATCTAGGTCATCAATCATCTTCTTTAGAAGTAAGTCACGTGCCTGGGCGCCTTGCTCAAGTGCCTT
>CAEZWK010000033.1_pt1 | contig 8369 bp, 6 predicted proteins | sample 7264971 | NCBI WGS metagenome assembly CAEZWK01 (sample SAMEA6813882, study PRJEB35770) | uncultured Actinomycetes bacterium | biome: Freshwater; feature: Freshwater reservoir; material: water | place: Czech Republic | collected 2015-11-04 | depth 0.5m m | reverse complement strand
TCTTCTTCGTTTGCTGCTTGAGCAGCGGCTAAAAATTGAGTCTCCTCTGCAGACAAGCATTTCTCATATTCAATTAACTGAATCTCTTTTGAAAGAGAAGGTGACCCTGCACAACCCGCAAGTAATAGTATTCCTGAGAAGGGAATCAAAGCCAATAAGGTTCTTTTCATAAAATCAGTGTATTAATTGTGTATTAGTTTTAAAAGATTTAACTTGGATTCCAGAACAACTAATGCAATAATTTAAGCACGAAGGCAACTTAATACGCACGAAATGGTGCCCCGAGTGGGGGTCGAACCCACACTGGGAGGATTTTAAGTCCTCTGCCTCTGCCATTGGGCTATCGGGGCGTTACCAAGTTAGTTACAAGCGGGGGTAAATCTACACTTAATTTCCGGATTGAAATCCCATTATTGTCTCGATCAAATTACTCAACCTACTCATGCCTTAACCGCCACTGGCAATAGAGAGTGCAATGCCATCCAAAATATCTGTCTCGGAGGCAATAAATTCAGTTGCACCAGTCGCTTTCATTACTTCGGAGAGAACTAAGGCACCTGCTGCTATCACATCAACTCGGCCAGGATGCATGTAACCAAGATTAATTCGTTCATCTCTATTCAACTGAAGAAAATTTGTAGAAACTTTGTGGACATGCGTTGAAGAAATTCGTGACAAGTGGATTGAATATCGATCATAAATCTCTAGCTCAAGTGCTGCCGCTGCAACAGTTGTTGCAGTACCGGCAACGGCTACGAGAGTTTTTGCTTGAGTGATAGGAACTTCTCTCCCTGCTAATGCAATAGCTTCTTGAATATCTGTTCTCGCTAATTCAATTTGATTGTGCTTTGGAGGATCGTCCTTAAAGTGCCTCTCACTCATTCGAACACATCCGATATTCACACTTTTTGCAGATTCGACTTTGTGATTGCCGAAAACAAATTCCGTTGAACCCCCACCAATATCGACAACCAAAAAAGGTCCTGAGTTAGGATTTAATTCTTGAATGGCTCCTATAAATGATAACTCGGCTTCTTCAACTCCAGTAATGACTTCAACATCGATTCCGAGACGTTCACGAACGCCATCAATAAATAATGCTCGATTGGTTGCATCTCTGGTTGCACTCGTTGCGCAGAAGCGAATCTTTTCAACACCACGTCTGGCAATCTCTGCAGCGAATTTATCTACAGCCGTAAGGGTTCGTTCAATTGCATCTGGATGAAATTCACCAGTTTGATCAACACCTTGACCAAGACGAACTATCTCCATATCGCGCACAACTTCTCGAAGTTTGTTTGACTCTACATCTGCAATTAAAAGGCGTATTGAATTAGTGCCACAGTCGATAGCTGCTACTCGCATGGATTGCTCTTCCACCACTGTGGCAGTTGTCCAAGGGCTTCATCGCCTAATGGATTTACATCTGGGCCCGCTGCAAGTGAATGTGCGACAAGTGAATGCAAACATTTAACGCGATTTGGCATTCCGCCGGCCGATACATTTTCTACTTCTGGTACATCCATTTGCAGTGCAGAACGTGCTGCGATGTAATCATCATGTGCTGCAGCATATGCACCTGATAGCTGTGCATCTGTTTCAAGTCGATCATTCATTTGCCCCATTAAGCCAGTTGTTTCAAGGGTTGAAATCACCGCAGTTAAGCGAGGGCAGGTTGCATAATAAAAAGTAGGAAAAGGTGTTCCATCTTCAAGTCGAGGTGGTGTCTCTACAACAGCAGGTTTACCACATGGGCATCTGTAAGCAATTGCATGTACATCACGAGGTGTACGACCAAGCTGAACTTCAATGCAGTCAAGATCTGCTTGAGTAACTTCTCTCATCGATTACCGGCCTCACTTATCGAGGCAATCAATCTGGCATACCAAGGTTGGCCATCGGTAAGTGCGCTAGCAATCTCAGTTGCATTCTCTTGCGAAGGTGTCGTAGACCCGTCTACAACAATGTATTGCCGCTCACCTGGTAAAACGAAATGTAGGCGCTCACGGGCTTGTGACTTTATGTACTCGGGATCCTGCCAACGCAATAACTCTTCTCGTGCTTTTTGTAAGGCAACATTATCTGCCGCAAGTTGAGACTCAAGGGAGTTAATTTGAGCGCGTTGTGTGAAGTAATGTTTTACAGGCGGTGCTATTGCTAAGGTCAATATAAAAAGAATGACAATAAATGCCAATGCGCGATTATTGGTACGACGACGAAAGTTTAATTGTCGACGCGCCATGACTAATTCTTACCCTTTGAAGCGTGGAAACGCTTCATGCCCCGCATAAACGCCACCATCTTCTAGCTCTTCTTCGATACGAAGTAGTTGGTTGTATTTTGCTACACGCTCTGAACGAGCAGGTGCACCTGTTTTGATTTGGCCACAGTTAAGTGCAACTGCTAAATCAGCGATTGTTGTATCTTCCGTTTCACCTGATCTGTGACTCATCATGCTGCGGTATTTAGCTTGGTGGGCCATCTCTACTGCATCAATTGTTTCGGTAAGGGTTCCAATTTGATTGACCTTAACCAATAATGCATTAGCGGTATTTCCTGCGATTCCGCGTGAGAGTCGTTCTGGATTAGTCACAAAAAGATCATCGCCTACGATTTGAATACGAGAGCCTAAAACTTGCGTCATCTGTGTCCAGCCAGCCCAATCTTCTTCGTTGAGTGGATCTTCAATCGAGACAATTGGGTAGGCATCAACTAATGATGTGTAATATGCAATCATCTCATCTGAAGTTTTAGAGGCACCTTCAAATTTATACATTCCATTGTCGTGAAACTCAGTTGCAGCTACATCCATAGCTAGTGCGATCTGACTTCCAGGTTTGTATCCTGCAGCTTCAATTGCCTCTAAAATTAAATCTAATGCAGCGCGATTGCTTTCAAGGTTTGGCGCAAAACCACCTTCATCTCCTACTGATGTTGCTAAACCACGCTTTTTAAGAACTGCTTTGAGAGCATGATAGATCTCGGCTCCCCATCGAAGTGATTCACGAAAAGTTGGAGCACCGATCGGTGCAATCATGAACTCTTGGATATCAACATTTGTATCGGCGTGCGCCCCGCCATTGAGGATATTCATCATCGGAACTGGAAGCACATGTGCATTCGGCCCACCCAAATAACGAAACAAGGAAAGATCATCAGAATTTGCAGATGCTTTGGCTACTGCAAGTGATGCACCAAGAATGGCATTTGCACCAAGTCGAGATTTGTTTGGTGTTCCATCAAGTTCGATCATTGCCGTATCAATTAAGCGTTGCTCCTTGGAATCTAATCCAATGATCTTTGGTGCGATTTCATTGTTTAAAAATGCAATCGCTTTTTCAACACCTTTACCTAAATATCTCTTGCCACCATCTCGAAGCTCTGATGCTTCAAATGCTCCTGTTGATGCTCCACTTGGAACAGCTGCACGTGACTGAGTTCCATCTTCTAATGTAATTTCGACTTCAACCGTAGGGTTTCCACGGGAGTCAAGAATTTCACGAGCACCTAAAGCTTGAATTTTCGCCATGTACGTCTCCTCTGAGTTTCTTGCATCTTGCCGACCTCAACTCTGAAATCGCACTGGATCAAATATATTTTCGAAGTTATAGAGCCAATACTACCGTGTGTTAACTCTGAGTTTTTGAACGAATCTGATTACTCACTCGCAACGCTTCCTTGCGAAGGGCCGCCTCAGCATCAATTCCGTTGGCATGAGCCCATGCAATAACAGCATGCAGGGCTTGGCCTACTGCGCTTTCATCTGCAACAGCCTCTAATGAAATAGCAGAAGGGCTGTCTACGTGCACTTTATATTTTTCGGCGCGATGTAAGAGTTTTTCAAGTAGCGGTAGCGCTGGCTGTGAAAGAGCTACCCCATCTACTGGTGAAGTCCTACCTTTTTCCTTCTTTTTAATCTCTTCCCAATTTTCTAGTACTTCTTCAGAATCCTTCACTTCAAGACCATCAAAGACATGAGGGTGTCTGCAAATCAACTTATCGGCGATTCCCTGTGCAACTTCTTCAATTGAAAATGGATCCGTTGGATGATCTTCTGCCATTCGAGCATGGAAATAAACTTGAAGTAAAACATCTCCCAACTCTTCTCGCATATCAATGCGATTTCCATTTTCAACTGCCTCGATGAATTCGTAAGACTCTTCTAGAAGATATTTGAGTAAGGACTCATGGGTTTGTTCAGCATCCCAAGGGCATCCTCCAGGAGAGCGCAACGTATCCATGACTTCAACTAAACGTTGAAGTTGAGATCCTTGCATTGCGTTTCTAGTTTCCAGATGGGGTAACTGCTGAACCTGCGGCATCATTTGCAACTACATCTGCAGTTACTGGATCCCATGCACCATATCTAGGATTGACAGTTACGCCAAGTTCTTTTGCTTTTGCAGTTATCAGTCTCTGAACTTCGGCACCTACTTGCCCATCAGGAACTCCACTTGCTGCGATGAGATAGCTGATTTTATCCGAGAAAGTTCCTGTCTCAATATATAAGTCCAAATCTTTAGCAGCTATACCTGCAGCCACTAGTGCAATAGGAAGCTGATCAGCCCCTCCAACTTGTTGCAAAATGGCTGCCCTCTGAGTATCGATTTCAGCTTTTGTAACTGAGATTTTTAATTCTGTTCCGACTTCACGAAATAGTTTTCCAAATAAGTGACGACGCAGTTGTGTTCGATTAAGTTCTTCGCCAGTTTCAAGTTGCATCTGAGTTGTATCAACTCCAGCACGCTCGGCAAGAATTGAATCAACACTTCCTTGAACAGTAGCTTGTGAGATACGAACCCCACCAACTGTTGCAGCTGCGCCTACTTGAGCACATCCTGTAAGTACCACCGCAATCGAAGCAACTGCAACTGTAAGAAACTTTTTCACGACTTTCCCGCCTTCTCTTGCTTAGCCAAGTTGATTAAGGGCCTCAACGACCCAGGCCAGAAGAGAAGTATCCACTATTTCCGGAGTGTTCGCAGACGGGTTCCAGACCGCTGCTTTGGGTAGGGCTACCAATACGGTGTTTGTGGTGGCCTTATAAATAGATCCGGGATACATACGTGCCAATCGAAGCTGCTTTGATTCTGGAAGAGCTAATGGCGAAAGCCGCAAAAGTTTTCCTTGCACTACAACTTCAGTTAACTTCAAGGCTTTGGCCTGTGCCCGCAAAGATGCAACGCCAAGTAATGACTTAGCTTCTTCTGGAAGTGCGCCGAAGCGATCGAGTAATTCAGATTCAATAGAATTAACGTCCTCGACAGACTTAACATCAGCCAATCTTCTGTAGAGATCCAATCGTAAACGTTCACCTGGCACATATTGCGTAGAAAGATGTGCATTTATTGGCAGTTCAACTTTACACTCTAAAGTTTTCTCCTCTGTTTCAATAATGCCAGATTTATATTCTTGAACGGCTTCTCCCACCATTCTCATATACAAATCAAAACCAACATCTGCAATATGGCCAGACTGTTCACCACCCAAAAGATTTCCTGCTCCCCGAATCTCTAAATCCTTTAAAGCTACCCGCATTCCTGCACCTAAGTCGGTGTTTGTAGCGATTGTGGTTAAGCGCTCGTGCGCCAACTCTGAGAGAGGCTCTTCGGCGGAGTACAAAAAATATGCATAAGCTCTTTCTCGGCCTCTACCTACGCGACCTCGAATTTGGTGTAGTTGTGAAAGTCCAAATCGATCGGCTCTTTCAACAATTAAAGTATTTGCATTTTGAATATCCAAGCCACTTTCTACAATAGTTGTACATACCAAAAGATCGAAATCACGGTTCCAAAATGCCAATATGACATCTTCTAACTCACCTTCTGACATTTGTCCATGTGCAACTCGAATACGGGCCTCTGGCACTAACTCTTTTAAATGCACCGCTGTTCGATCAATACTTTCAACACGATTATGCAGATAAAAAATCTGACCATCTCGTAGAAGTTCACGGTGAATAGCTGCAGCAATCTGAGCATCTTCTGCAGGGCCTACGTAGGTCAATATTGGATGTCGCTCCTCGGGAGGCGTAGTGATCGTAGACATCTCGCGAATTCCGGTTACTGCCATCTCTAATGTGCGAGGAATGGGCGTGGCAGACATTGCTAAAACATCAACAGTAGTTCGCAGTTTTTTTAAAGATTCTTTTTGCTCAACACCAAAGCGCTGCTCTTCATCGACAACTACAAGTCCAAGGTCTTTAAACTGAACATCATTAGACAGGATTCGATGAGTTCCAATTACGACATCAACGCTGCCTGCTGCTAACCCCGAGAGTATTTCTTTGCTTTCCTTCGCAGAATTAAACCGCGATAAACCTGCAACCTTTATAGGAAAACCTGAGTATCTTTCTGCAAAGGTTTTACTGTGCTGTTGGACAAGAAGAGTTGTTGGAACAAGTACTGCTACTTGCTTGCCATCTTGTACGGCTTTGAATGCAGCCCGGATTGCTATCTCAGTTTTTCCGTATCCCACATCTCCACAGATAATGCGATCCATAGGATAAGGCCGTTCCATATCAGCTTTGACTTCATCGATTGTTGAAAGCTGATCTGGAGTTTCAATGTAAGAAAATGAATCCTCTAACTCTCGCTGCCAGGGTGTATCTGGTGAGAATGCAAATCCAGGTGAACTTGTTCGCGCTGCATAAAGTCTTATCAATTCTCCAGCAATTTGGCGGACGGCTTTTCGTGCCCGGCCCTTTGCTTTTTGCCATTCACCGCTACCGATTCGGTGAACAGTTGGCGCTTCGCCACCAACATACTTAGAGACTTGCTCCAAAGTATCAGTGGGAACAAATATTCTGTCACCAGGTTGCCCACGTTTGGCCGATGCGTATTCAATTATCAAATACTCGCGTGTTACTCCTCCAACAGTTCTTTGCATTAATTCAACATAGCGACCAATTCCATGTTGTTCATGAACAATAAAGTCGCCAGATTTAAGTTCTAAGGGGTCGATAGCTTTCTTTCTCTTAGTTGGTAATCGCTCACTATCTTTTACGCTGCCTTTACTTCCAGTTAAATCTCTTTCGGTCATAAAAAAAATCTGAGCAGACTCACTTTCAAAACCGTGAGTAATGACAGAGGTAGTTAAGTTGATACTTCCTTTCATGGGTGAATCAACTAGTTTTTCAATGATATTGACAGGTAGATCAGCTCCTCGAAATATCCCGGCATATCGCTCTAACATTCCGTGACCGTGAGTGGCAAAAACTACACTCTGATTTTTCTCAAGAGCCTGGCGAAGTACCTCTACAGTTCTTTCGATATCACCACGCATTGGGTCAATCGCGCTGTAGTCAAGAAAATCTGTTCCTTCAACTAGATCACTACCGTAAGTGCTCAACTCTGCTCGAGTTAATTGCTTGTTGGAGATCTCTTCCTCTAGCTCTTTCCATGAAATATATGTTTCTAAACCGTGATGAATTGGTGCATTGGCTCCTAATGCAGCATTAGACCAAGACGCATTAAGAAATTCTTCATTTGTTGCCAATAAATCATTTGCTCTAGATGCAATCCTTTGTTCGTCGATAAAGACTATCTCTGTACCGGCAGGTACTCTCGATAATAATGTTTCAGTCTTATCAACAAGCAAGGGAATGAGTGATTCCATACCTTCAAAAATAATTCCTTCACTTATCTTGTCTAACATCTCTTCAGCACCAGGATATTTACTCTTAGCATTTAAAGCATTATTTTTTACATCATCGGTCAGTAGAAGTTCACGACAAGCAAAAATAGAGATACTTTCTTCTACTGACTTAATTGTTCGTTGGTCAGAAACTTCAAAATAACTTAAATCCTCTATTTCATCCCCAAAGAAATCAATCCGTATTGGGTAATTACTCAGAGGTAAAAACAAATCTACAATTCCACCGCGGACTGCAAACTCTCCTCGACGTTCTACTAAATCAGTTCTGGTGTAAGCAAGTGAGGAAAGATGTCGGACAAGTTCTTCCAGAGATTGTTCTTGACCAACCTTAAGATTTAGAGGCGGAGTTGACCCAAGACTGCTAATTATTCGATGAATAACTCCTCTAACTGGTGTCACAATAATTGGGTGAACCTGTTGTTTTTCTTTGAGCGCATACAGAGATTGAATTCTCAAAGCCACTGTGTCACTTCGCGGACTCAATCTCTCATGAGGCAAAGTCTCCCACGCAGGAAACTCAATGACATTGTCATGGATTTCACGAAGTTCATTAACTAAATCTTCGCTACTTCTACTTGAACTTGTAACAACTAATAATGGATGTTTATTTGCACGTGCTGCCAATATAAATGGAAACGTAGATGAAGGGCCAACTACTTTTTGTGCACTAATTGGTTGCATTGCAAGCGTAGGAATAAGTCCACGCATTAACG
>CAEZWK010000032.1_pt1 | contig 8916 bp, 7 predicted proteins | sample 7264971 | NCBI WGS metagenome assembly CAEZWK01 (sample SAMEA6813882, study PRJEB35770) | uncultured Actinomycetes bacterium | biome: Freshwater; feature: Freshwater reservoir; material: water | place: Czech Republic | collected 2015-11-04 | depth 0.5m m | reverse complement strand
GACATCGGCTGAAACAAGGCCTTCTTCACGATCATGGGTTACCAAAATTGCAGTTGTGTTCTGAGAGCGAAGCAAACTAATTACATCTGTTCGAAGCTCAGTTCTAAGTTCGGCATCTAATGCTGAAAATGGTTCATCAAGCAAAACAATTGAAGGCTTAATGGCAAGGGCGCGGGCCAAGGCAACACGAGTCTGCTGACCACCAGAGAGCTGATGTGGCATTCGTTTTCCAAATCCCTCCATCCCAGTTAGCGCCAGCATCTCTTTGGTCGTTTGGCGGATCTGATCTTTAGTAAAGACAGCAGGATCTATTCCAAAAGAGATGTTGTCGGCAATGTTTAGATGAGGGAACAAAGCACCTTCTTGTGGAACATAGCCAATCTTGCGCTTATGCGGTGGTAAATGAACAGAGGAAAATGAAACCAACTGTTTTCCAAAGCGAATCTGGCCCTCACTAGGGCGAATTAAACCTGCGATAGAGCGAAGCAATGTTGTTTTGCCACAACCAGAAGGGCCCAGCAAAGCTGCTATCTGGCCGGGTGCAAGAGAGAGTGAAAGATCATCTAAAACAACTTTATTTCCCAATGACACTTTCAGGTGGGAGACTTCAAGTGCGTTCACTTTTGCCCCCTTGTGCTTTCTAGTTCGTAAGAATGAGTGTCTTTGTCGGGCCTGCTAATTAAAAACGTTGGAATCGCTGCTACAAGAACCAAGATTAATGCATAAGGTGCGGCCTCGTTAAATCGATTGATCGAACCGAACGACCATATTTGTGTTGCTAAAGTCTCAAACCCTGTCGGGCGAAGCATCAAAGTTGCAGGCAGCTCCTTCATTGCAGTTAGAAATACCAAGATAGTTCCAATACCAATACCAGGGGCTGCAATCGGTGCAATCACTTTTTTAACAACTGCCCATTGATTCATTCCAAGTGTTGCCGCTACATCTTTTACGCTATTTGGCACACGGGCAAGGGAAGAGCTCATACTGGTAACTGATTTTGCAAGAAACAAAATTGCATAGGCAAATGCTAGTAAAAATGTTGTCTGATATAGCGGTCCAAGTTTTGAACCAATCGATACCAGCGCAAGACCCACTACAACTCCAGGTAGCGCGTGTGCGATGACAACTATTTTATTTGTCACATTAGCAAAGCGTGATGAGCCACCAGAGAGTAAAAGACCTAAGGGAGCAGAAAGAACTAGCGCGATCAATGCGCCAAAGGCTGCAACTGAGACTGTCGAGATCGTTGCACTGACAAGTGCTGGCCCATCAATAGCAACTGGGTTAGAAAAAAAGCGAGTGAGTAAAACATAAAAGGGAAGTATTACGGCAACTGTTGCAAAGGCTGTGATGATTGCAACGGTTGCAAAACGTAGATATCCCTTTTTGACTAGCGGTGTTTTAACCGAATGAGACTTGAGCAGTTGAGACTGAGTTGACTTACCTTTAATTGATTCATCGGCTAAAACAAAGAGAATCGAAAATGCAATTAATACAAATGAGACAACGGCTGCCGCACTTCGATCATATGAAGCGCGATACATGTTTTGAATCGAGACTGTCAATGTTTCAATGTTTAGAAGTGAAACGGCGCCAAAATCACTCATCGTGTAGAGACCAGCCAGTAGTGCACCGGCGCTAACGTGGCCTCGAATTTGGGGAAAGACAACTCGAGAAAATGTCTGCCTAGGATTTAGTCCCAGTGATCTAGCAACTTCTATCTGGGATCCATCAATACTTCTAAGCCCAGCAAGTGTTGCCAAAATAATGTAGGGAATCGTAGAGATAGAAAGAATGAACACCGCAGCTGCAAACCCAGAAAAAGATGGAACAAGTGCCACCCATGTGTAGGTAAATACATAGGAGGGAATAGCAAGGGGAAGTACGGCTGGAATAACTAAAAGCCTACGAAAGGGAAGTTGAACAAAGTGGAGGCCACTTGCAATTGCAACACCGAGCACAAGATTGATTGCCACAACGCAGATCACAAGTAAGGCAGTTGTCGCAAGAACCTCTAAGGTTTTTTGGCGAAAAAGTAACTGCACTATCTCATCTATAGGTTTATCACTTGCCCGCACCAAGAGATAAACAAATGGAATCATCGAAATGGCTGCTACTGCTGCCACTGCAGTGAGCAGCGCAATCCTCCATCCACTTTGCGACTGCGTGCTCGCAGGAGGTTGTTCCTGAAAAGCGGCGGGGAGAGTGGTAAACATTTTTCTACAACAGACCTACTTGGATCAGAAGATCTTGTGTGGCCTTTATATTGCTCAGGGTTTTTAAATCAATAGATGGAGCACCAATTTTGTCCAGAGCAGGTAGCTCACTAGGTGACTGGGCACCATCTAGCAGTGAATATTCATGAGTATCAGAGACAAATTGTTGCTGGGCAGGCCCAGAGGTCAAGTAGTTAATCAAATCCTGCGCCGCTTTTTGTTTTGCACTTGTCTTTAGCACTCCAGCACCTGAAACGTTGATTAAATTGCCAAGATCACCCGGGGCGAAGTAACCAATTTTTGCATTAATTGCACGGCCCAAAGATTCTGATACTTCCCAAACATAATAGTGATTGACGAGTCCTATTGAGATCTCGCCTTTGTCGATTGCCTCAACAATGGCCGAGTTCTTGAGGTAGATCTTCACGCCATTTGCCTGCAAATCTTCTAGCCAGGTTTTTGCAAAAGCTGTTCCTTTGTTCTCAATTAACGCTGTGAGGAATGCTTGAAAAGAGGCGTTGGTTGGAGCAATTCCAATCTGATTTTTGTAGATTGACTTTGTTAAATCTGTAATTGAAACTGGCAAAGTTTTCACTCGATCAGGTGCATAAGCAAATACGCGAGCGCGACCTGTAATTCCAACCCACTGGCGATTGGCTGCAACGTATGCCGCAGGAATATCTGCTGCTACATCGCTAGGTAGCTTCGTAAACAATCCAGCTTGTGCGATTGCCCCAAGTGATCCAGCATCTTGTGAAAGAAATAGATCTGCAGGGGAGTTATTACCCTCTTCAAGAATCTGCGCAGAAAGTTCTGCAGAATCGCCATAGCGAACGTTGAGTTTGATTCCAGTCGATGCTTCCCAGTCGGCAAAAAACGGTGCGATGAACTCTTCTGAGCGACCGGAATAAACCGTCAACTCTGTGACATCACTTGCCTGCTCATTAGATGAAGAGGAACAACCAGCAACTAAGACAAGCATCATGAGTGCGGCAGTACTGGCGGCTAGCTTCTTCACATTGAGCACAGGGTCCACTTTCTATAGGGGTAGCGGCAAGGCCAAAAGCCACCGTCTTCGATTTACCGACTCTACCCGCCATGGGGGTATTTACGCAACATGAGTGTTGCGTAATTCATCTATGCGGGGCTCAGAATTTACTCAGTACTTTTGTGACAAGTTTCTTCGTCGCTACGCCTAAATCAGTGCAATTTCAATGGGTGTGTTCACAAAGGCCTTGGTTAGAATGTTTTGGTGTTGATCAAAACAGCAAATGCTATGCAGCTTTGCAAAGGCAAGCGGCCTGGTGCGATGCGGATCTGGGTTATCCAGGTTGTTGCAATGGCGCTCGCCATCTCTTTGGTCCCATCTATATCTGTTGCCGCGCCATCGGTTGCAAGCGTTCAGCGAGAAGTAGACCGCCTCAGAACTCTGGCAGCTGAAAAGTATGAATCAGCCAATGAGGCAAATATTCGTATCAGAGCACTGGAGAAAGAGATGCAGATTCTCCAGGGCCGCGAAGTTGTACTTCGCAAAGATTTGGATGCAGCCAGTACTGTCATTGAAAAAATTGCACGCGAGAACTATATGTCTGGCGGCCTTGGAAAATCATTAGGCCTTGTTTTCTCAGCCGACCCAACTCAGTATTTAGCTGATGCATCAACTTTAAGTTATGTCTCCACCAACTATGCGCGGCAGTTGCGTCAATTTTCAACCAGCAAACAGCGTGTGGATGCATCACAGTCTGTAGTAACCGATAAAACTGCGTTGTTAATTCGTGAGAGAGCGGTTTTGAACAAAGAGATTGCAAAAGCCAAGTCATCCTTAGCCTCTGCTGAAAAACTATTGAACACATTAAAGAAGGAAGATCGTGAGCGCCTTGCTAAAGAGGAGAGTGAGCGCGAAGGAAGAATTTTTGATGCCTCCAAGAAATATGCCTCTAGCTTTGTTGGTGACAACACTCGAGGTTCCAAGGCTCTAAAGTATGCGTTGGCACAGATCGGCGATGTTTATGTTTGGGCAGCAGCGGGCCCAACTAGATGGGACTGTTCTGGTTTAACTATGCGGGCATTTCAAAATGCAGGAGTTTCATTGCCGCACTCATCTCGCGCGCAGATTCGATACGGAAAAAACATATCCTTTAGTTCTGTAAAGCCCGGAGACTTAGTATTTTTTGGTAAACCAATTAGCCACGTGGCTATTTATATGGGTGGCGGAAAAATGGTTCATGCACCAAGGCCAGGTAAGCGAGTTGAAGTTACAGAATTTCCTAGAAGTTTTGGTCGCAAGCCATTTGCTGGCGCAAAACGAATTTAAATAGCACCTTTATCAAGACCCTTTAAAACCTGCTCGGCTCGAACGCCTAACTCTTCTAAATCTGACAATCTCTTTAGTCCATTTACCTGCTGGCTCATGCGATGGTTTTTCACGAATGTTTCTTTGTGGCGGTCGAGAAAATCCCAATACAAAGTCGTAAAGGGACATGCGGTCTCACCAACCCGCAGTTTTGGATCATAAACACAGCTCTTGCAATAACTTCCCATGCGAGAGATATAGGCACCACCTGCTGCATAAGGCTTGCTCATCATCGCCCCACCATCTGCATGTAATCCCATGCCGATAACGTTTGGAACCATTACCCATTCACTGGCATCGATAAATACTTCTCGCATCCAATCCAAAAAAGCTTGCGGATTGGTACCCGTAATTAATGCCAAGTTGCTCAACACCATCAACCGGGGAATGTGATGAACCCATGCTCGGGTTTCTATGTCAGAGACAATAGTTTTTACACAGTTCATCTGAGTTTTATTTGAATCAGTAAAGAGCGGCAGCAAAGGGCGGTTTGCACCTAGTTGATTGTTTTCTCGGTAGTCAGGGCCTAGATACCAATACATTCCGTTGACATATTCACGCCAGCCAATAATTTGTCGGACAAATCCCTCTGCAGATGCAATGGGCATATCACCGGTTTTAAAAGCAGCCTCTGCTGCATCGATAACTTCTTTGGCATGGAGTAAACCATTATTCAAATATGGCGACAAAAGTGAATGATGTAGCGCCCAGTTATCTAGTGCCATTGCATCTTCATAGGGTCCAAACTGAGCAAAGTGATTGTCAATAAAGTTTTTTAACTGAGCAAGGGCGCCTTTACGAGTTGTTGCCCATGTAGTATCTGGGGTGTAACCAATTTCAGCCGCAACTTCCTTATCGATCTGATCTCGTTTGTGTTCTAGATAGGCAGGCCAGGTGTAGTTTTTTGGGGGAGGCAATCTGTTTTCTTTATCAAAGTTCCATGCACCACCAATTGGTTTGCCTTTCTCCATCAGCACATTAAGGCGCGTTCTTTGTTGGCGATAGAAATTTTCCATTAAATAACTTTTTTGACCATCGGCCCACTGTGCAAACAGTGGCCTTGGAGTTAAGAAAAAGTCATTAGGTACAAATTGCGCGCCGAATTCTTTAAGAGCCGCAAACTGACGAAACGATGAAGGCTCTGCTGAAATAACCAGTCGATCTGGAAAATCTTTTTTCACCTTTTCAAGACCATTTACCGTTGTTGCTGCTTTTTCATACCGGACTGTGTATCCCAGCGATTGTAAGTGCTGTGCAAAGTGTCGAGCGGAAGAGATCAGAAAGTGAAGGCGCTGGCCATGCCAATTTCTGTCCGTTGTCATCCGCGCACTTTCAACCAAAACAATGACATCTTCACTAGGGTCGCTGCCCTTTAGCGCGCCATAGTTTTCGTTGAGATGATCGAAGGCGACGTAGATAAGCCGTTTCATTTCTTTACTTTACTGCCCTTTTATCTGCCATGTACTCTTAACCTTGCGATGGAAAATCAAATTATTGTTATCTACGATGGTGAATGTGCATTCTGTGAGTCCAGCATTAAATGGATTGAGCAGAGAATAGATGTGGATTCAATACCTTTCCAGAAAGCAGATTTAACAAAATATGGCCTGACCTATCAAGAGTGTTCAAAGTCAGTACAGGTGATTTCAAATGGAACTGTATTGGCTGGTGCTCCAGCGATCGCCTTTCTATTGAAGAAGCGTTGCAATCATTTCCTTTCACTTTTAATCACAACATCTGGCCCCTTTGGGCGGTTGGGTTATAAATGGGTTTCAACCCACAGAAGCTCCATTGTTATTAAGATTGCACATCGATTGCTTGAGCAATCAAATTTGCGGCATAAGAAAAAGCCAAAGAGTTAAATCTGCACATGCGAGCAAAGATAAAAAATGGCTTTCCACCCAAAGTTTGTCTGCGTTGTGGCTTGGAGTTCGAGTGGCGCAAAAAATGGGCTAGGGATTGGGAAAATGTGAAGTATTGCTCAGAGCGGTGCAAAGCAGGCAAATAGAATTTGCTTTCAAACTGCGATTAAAGCGTGACTACTTCTCCATGAGCAAACTTATGTGCGTGATCGCCTTCTGCTCTTAGGAGATGTACGTGTCCTTCACCATGCACGCGCCAACTCTTGTTTTCAAAACTGACATCTTGATCACTGCTTAATCCAGTTACCAGGGCAGTTGATTCATCGATACCGATGACAGATGTTCCAGCCGGAGCAGTCAGCAATTTGCGAGCTGCAGCATCTGGAATCCACCCAAAGAACTTGTTGTAATGGGGAATTGTTCGGATCTCGCCAATTAACCCAAAGCCATCGGTTCCATCTTCTTTTGGTCTAAAGAAATTAGGAACATGTTTACCCATCGCCATGGCCCCTGCGCTACAACCTGCAAGAGAGCTTCCAGAATTCCAGGCAGTTTCAATAGCTAACCACACAGGGGTATCGATCAAAGTGGTTGCAAGATATCCAGGATCTCCGCCAGAGAGGTAGATAAGTCCTGCATCTTTTATCTGTTGGGCAAAGATTTCATTCATTGCATTTTCGCGAGTGAATATTGGCAAAAAGATTTGCTGCGTATTCAATCGTTCGGCTTGTGCTGCACCTAATGTTTTCCAGAAACTAAGCCGGTCTTTGCTTTCTTGCCCAGCAGCTGTTGGAATCTGGATGTATGTATTGTTTTTGCCGCGTTCAATCGCATTGTTTAAAAGTGATTGTTCCAGACTTTGCATTACAGGTAGATACTCACCAGAACCTGCTAGAGCGAGTGCACCTTTCATGAGCAAAGGCTACCTTGCCATGGATGATCAAGAGTTAATGGAAGTAAGGTCTTACGCACGACTGATCACGCACACCACAGAATGTAATTAGCCTAGTAAGTGCTAAATTATTGAATTAGGCATTCGAATTAGAATCTTCGTTACTACCTAGTTATTACTTTCTTATAACCGCTAGGGCATTTGGGTTTAGGCCCATTTACTCTCTTTATGACTTTACCCTTTGTGCAAGTGATACTGCTCTTAACTTTTGTAACAATTTTTGGTTTATTGGCAGCGAAGCTATTGCCAGTTACGTCAAAAGCGCCATCTAGCCAAACTCTCCAGCGGAGCATTGAGTTTTCAGCAACTTTTGTAACAGTCCAAGGAACAACGGGATGAGATTTAGGGCATCTAGATGCTGTATCCCAACCCAATGCTGGGGCGGCTGTAATCCACTTACCAGATTTCAGTATTTGGAGTTCGCCTTCAATTCCACCCATATGACAGGAATCTTTATCAGTGTAAAAAGTATTTGAAAGAACTCCCTTTGCTTTAAGTTCTGCTACAGATTTTCGCTCTTTTCCGGGCTTTTCAGCTTGCCAAATTGAAATTTGTTTCGTTATTTCATCCAGGTATGGCCAAGTAACCGTTGAATTTCCAAATGCTTTAACATTTGGGACATTTCTTAGTATTTCGCTAGTTCCACCGCCTGCGTAAACGGTTGCCATATAAACAACTTCTTCCCCAATTTTTTGCAGGAGCGGACTTCCTGAATCTCCAGGGCAGACACCTGTTCCAATTTGGTAATCAAATCCCAGGTAGTTGTTTGTGTCTAATATATGAGCTTCTGTCTTTTGAGTTCCTTTTAGTCCGACAGCAAGATACGGGATGCCATCATTTGGTGCTGGTTCAACACTATCTCCTTTTATACAACCGTACCCCAATTGAAAGCCTTCACCGACTCCAGATTTAAAAGTTTCAATCTCCAGTCTGGTTGCTACCCTATCGACTGACTTACCTTGTAATTCTTTCTCCAAAAAAAGTATTGCTACGTCGTCTACTTCTCCTTCTTTCAGATTCTTCTCTGACTCAAAGCGATTAAAGTATGTGTTTTTCGTCCAAACTTTATTTACTAAAACTAACTGGTTATCAGATGGCGTTTTTTTCAGATTGGCACCAATTTGAGACACCGTTAGTCTCCCGATTGGAACTCTTAAACTTGGGGCCTTTTGACCCTGCTCAATAATGCAATGCGCAGCAGTGATTACAACTTTAGGGGCTAAATAGGCTCCAGTACAGAATGCACTTGGAGTCTTTAAATTATCAACCAAGGCCACAACAAAGTTTGACCCTTCCGAGGGAACTCCATTGAGAATTGCGTGCGCATTCGTGGAAATTAACATGCTAGATACCAGTATTATTGAAAATCTTGACATCTTCATGTGTTTATTATATTTCGGCTACTGTGTTAGGGGTACCAATTGTGCGCGGGAATATTCAGGAATACAGTTGCTCGCAAGCATTGCTACCAACCTAAGAACGCTAAATGGGTTGCGGGGGACTCGAACCCCCGACCCTGAGATTAAGAGTTAT
>CAEZWK010000028.1_pt1 | contig 11087 bp, 10 predicted proteins | sample 7264971 | NCBI WGS metagenome assembly CAEZWK01 (sample SAMEA6813882, study PRJEB35770) | uncultured Actinomycetes bacterium | biome: Freshwater; feature: Freshwater reservoir; material: water | place: Czech Republic | collected 2015-11-04 | depth 0.5m m | reverse complement strand
CGAAGGGATTCGAACCCTCGTAGCTGCCTTGAGAAGGCAGAGTCCTAGGCCGCTAGACGACGGGGCCATATTCCATTTCTGGAAAGTTTTCCTAGAACAAACTTTATGAAACTGATATTTAGTTGTGTTGCAGGTACTGCGCTGGGGTACCAGGACTCGAACCTAGACTTACTGAACCAGAATCAGCAGGGCTGCCAATTACCCCATACCCCAAGGTTGTTACGCCTTGTATAGCAAGACCTAAGAATACCAGCGCTTTTATAGAGTCAGAGCCGTGCTAATGCGTGAAAGGCACGCCTCTTTACCCAACAATTCCATCGACTCAAATAGCGGTGGCGAAATCGTGCTACCCGTAGTTGCAATTCTCAACGCCGTAAATGCAATACGTGGCTTCAGCCCTAACTCATCAATCAATGATGCACGCAATGCTGCCTCAATATTTTCATGTGACCATTGTGAAAGACTCTCTAGCTCCTTAATCGAGCGCTTAAGTATCTCTTTTGATCCTGAATCCGTAATCTTTGAAACGCTATCAGCATCAACTTCAAAATTGGAAACAAATAAGAACTTGAGCATTTTTGGCACTTCACTGAGCACAATAATGCGTTCTTGAATGAGTGGAAGAGCTTTTTTGACCAGCTCAATCTCTTGACTACTCCCCTGAATTACATTGGCTTTTGTTAAGAATGGAAGTGACCACTTTAAAAACTCATCAATTGTAAGAGCTCGAATCTTGTCACCATTTATCGCTTCTAACTTTTTCATATCAAATCGTGCCGGTGATGAGTGAACCTTCTCGACTGTAAACATCTGGGTTAACTCTTTCATGGTGATGTTTTCAACATCATCACCCGGTGACCAACCTAAAAGTGCTAGGTAATTACAAATAGCCTCCGGTAAAAAGCCCATGTCTCTATACCAAGCAATAGATGCCTCGCCGTTTCGCTTGGATAACTTGGCGTTATCGGTTCCCATTACAAAGGGTAAATGAGCAAATACTGGATAGTCTTGCGGAGCAACTCCCATTGCTTGATATACGCGAATCTGGCGAGGAGTTGAAGAGAGTAAATCTTCTCCCCTCAGCACATGAGTAACTTTCATCAAAATGTCATCTACAGCAACTGCCAAGGTGTAAAGGGGTGAACCATCCGCGCGCACCAACACAAAGTCAGGTACGAAATTGTGATCGAATGAGACGTCGCCTCTAATTAAATCCGTAAATGTTGTTGATCCATCTGGCATTCTCATACGGACAACGGCTGCGCGACCTTCGGCCTTGTATGCATCTATTTGGACTTGCGTTAAATCTCGACAATGACCGTTATACCCTGGTGCAACATTTGCTTTTCGCTGTGCTTCACGGACAGCTTCCAACTCATCTGGTGAGCAATAACAGTGATATGCATCCTTTTGATCCAAAAACTTTTGAGCATACTCGGCGTAAATATCTAAACGTTGTGACTGCAAATACGGACCGTGATCACCGCCAACTTCAGGACCTTCATCCCAATCAAGGCCTAACCACTTTAATGTCTCAATTGCGGCTTGAATGTATTCATCTGTCACGCGTACCGTGTCGGTATCTTCGATACGGAAAAGAAAGATGCCACCAGTGTGTCGTGCATAAGCCCAATCGAACAGCGCTGTTCGAATATTACCCACATGAAGATCACCAGTTGGAGAAGGTGCAAATCTTACTTTTACGGCTTTGGTACTCATTTATTGTGCAGCAACCTTATTTGTTAGCTCACCAAGTCCCTCAATGGCAACGCTCACTTTGCCACCGACAACCAACGGTCCGACGCCTGCTGGCGTTCCTGTCAAAATTATGTCCCCCGGCAACAAAGTCATTATGCTCGTTACGAAATTAACGATCGTAGGAATATCAAAAATCATGTCGCTTAACTGTGCAGACTGTTTGACCTGTCCATCAACTGATGCAGTTACCTTTTGATTTCCCGGAATGAAATCTGTGTCGATCCATGGACCAATTGGACAGAAAGTATCAAATCCTTTGCCTCTGGTCCATTGACCATCTTTTTTCTGTAAATCTCTGGCTGTTACATCATTTGCAATCGTGTAACCAAAAATAACATCGCTCACTCGTTCTTTTGGAACATCCTTACAGATGCGCCCAATCACAATCGCAAGTTCAACTTCATGATCTACACGTTCAGACATTTCTGGCCAAACGATTGTGTCATTGGGGCCAATTACTGCCGTATTTGGCTTAAGGAAAATGATTGGCTCATCAGGAACTTTTCCACCCATTTCCGCAGCATGATCGGCATAATTTTTTCCAATGCAGACAACTTTAGAGCGCGGAATAACAGGTGCTAGTAACCTGACCTTACTGAGTTCTATACGGGCTGCAGTCTTTTGAATCCCAGAGTAAATGGGATCCCCACTAATGATTGTTACGAATCCATCTTCATCGAGTACGCCAAAAAGTGGATCTTGGCCTAATTCAGCATCTGGACCTGGAGTAAATCTGACTATACGCATTGCGGCATTCTAACCGTTGGACAGGCCTTGGTTTACGCGGATCTGCGCAAATAACTGTGCTTGTTCTTTATTCAGCGTCTTCAATCTCATTTACTAAGCGTTCCACTAAAACAGAGGATATTCGACGCCTGCGACCTAAAGGTCGCTCCGATGTGATTGCCCAACCATTCCAAGAAATTGTGCTGCCTGCAATTGGAACCCGGCCCAATTTCTGCGCCATTAATCCACCAATGCTATCGATGTCTTCGTAGTCAGATTTTACTATCTCAATTTTTAACTCATCGGCTAAATCCTCTATGTGCAGACTAGCTTTTGCACGTGCCTTGTCTGGATTTAACCAAGTGAACTCATCTTCACCATCATCAAACTCATCTTCAATCTCGCCAACAATCTCTTCAATGATATCTTCAATTGTAATAATGCCTGCAGTACCACCATATTCATCAACAACAATCGCAAGGTGGATTTGGTTTTTCTGCATCTCACGCAACAGGTCATCAGCCATCTTAATTTCGGGGACAAAATTTGCCGGACGCATATGTTGTTCAATAGTCTCACTCTGTTCTGCATCGCGATGATCCAGCGCTCGTTTTGCCAAATCCTTCACATATACGATCCCGACGATGTTATCTATTCCATCTCCAATTACAGGAATGCGTGAGTAACCACTTCGTAGAGCTAGAGACAAGCCTTGACGAACAGATTTATCTTTTTCAACCCAGACCATATCGATGCGAGGAACCATAAGCTCACGAACTAAAGTATCTCCTAGTTCAAAAACTGAATGGATCATCTCCTGTTCATCAGATTCCACAAGTCCTCGCTCATGTGCCTGATCCACTAAATCCCTAAGCTCTGCTTCAGATGTAAATGGGCCTGTTCTAAATCCTTTTCCTGGTGTGAGCGCGTTTCCGACTGAGATAAGTACCTTAGTAACTGGGCCAAGTAAAAATGCCAAGCCATGAGCAACAATTATTCCGTAGCGAGCAAATTTATGTGGCTGTTGTTTACCCAATGTCCTCGGACCAACGCCAACAACAACAAAAGACAGTACAACCATGATTAGAACAGTAAGTGCCATGGCCTGGGCCGAGGAATAATTACGAAGTAAAATTACTGCCAACAAAACAGTGGCCGTAAATTCACACAGCTTTCTAACCAACAAAATTACATTGAGATATCTGGCAGGTTGCGTACTGTACTTGCGAAGTAAGGCTCCCCCACGTTTGCCTTCTAACTCGTCAATTACAATTCGTGAGATTGAGGTCAGAGCCGACTCACTTGCTGCAAGAAAGCCTGCAAATATCAAAAGTAAAATGATGCTAGTTACAGCTAACGGACTCATGAGCTCTTTTCCCAGTCGTTGACGATCTTTTCTTGAAGTGAAAACATTGTTTTTTCTTCTTCTTTGTCTGCATGGTCATAGCCAAGAATGTGCAACAAACCATGTGTTGCCAAGATAAAAATCTCGTGATCGCTCGTATGACCCTGTGCAATTGCTTGTGACTGTGCAACAACTGGGCTGATCACAATATCCCCCAATGTAACGATGTCTTGAGATGTTAGAGGCATATCCATTGGGAAGGAAAGCACATCAGTAGTTCCTGGCTCATCCATCCATTTCAAATGAAGTTCGCTCATGTAATCATCTTTTACGAAGGAAACATTCAGATCACATGATGTGTTTAGATCTAAGACGCTAAGTGCGAATGTCATCAGGGAGGTTATCTGCTCTGCTGGAACCAACTGCCCTGAAGTATTTGTAACTTCGATTGTCATCTATTGTCGAATAGGCCGTAAGACATGTTGGTTTACATCAAAGGTTTCATAAGCTTTAACGATATCTCCAATTAATCGATGGCGAACAACATCTTCAGCAGTCAACTCAAGAAATGCAATGTCATCAATATCTTTTAATATTTCGCGAACTACCTTTAACCCAGATTTTTGTGCATTCGGCAGATCAACTTGGGTCACATCACCAGTGATCACCATTTTGGAACCAAATCCAAGGCGAGTTAGAAACATCTTCATCTGTTCTGGCGTGGTGTTTTGTGCCTCATCTAAGATGACAAATGCATCATTTAATGTACGACCACGCATGTATGCAAGTGGGGCAACTTCAATTATTCCGGACTGCATTAGGCGTGGAATTGAATCTATGTCGATCATGTCATGGAGTGCATCAAAGAGTGGGCGAAGATAAGGGTCAATTTTCTCACTCAACGTTCCAGGCAAAAAGCCTAGATTCTCACCAGCTTCAACAGCTGGTCTTGTCAAAACAATTCGATTTACTTTTTTTGCCTGCAAAGCGGCAACTGCTTTTGCCATCGCAAGATAAGTCTTACCAGTACCGGCTGGACCAATTCCAAATGTAATTGTGTGATCCTCTATTGCCTCAACATAGCGCTTTTGATTTGCAGTTTTTGGACGAATTGTGCGCCCTCGATTGCTAACAATATTGAGTGAGAGAACTTCAGCAGGATGATCAACTGGTTTATGTTCGAGCATTTCAATCGCTCTTTTAACCGCATCAACACTTAGAACATTGCCACTTCGAATGACAACCATTAACTCATTAAACAAGTTTTCCAATTTGCTGCAATCATCATGTGGTCCGCGCAAGGTAATCTCATTGCCTCGAACCGTTATATTTACTGAGGCAAATGCGGCTTCAATTGCTCGCAGATTTGAATCCTGCGCACCTAGTAAGGCGACCATTGCAATTGCCTTCGGGACCGTGATCAGCGTTCGCTCCATATAGGGGTAAATCTATCTTTAACCTGGCGGCCATGCCATGGCACGACCACCCAAAAGATGTAGATGAGCGTGGAAAACGCTCTGCCCAGCGGCTTCTCCAGTGTTAAAAACGGTTCGATAGCCCGATAGACCACGTTGGGTTGCAATCTCATCTGCAGCTAAAAACAGTGCAGCTGTAATGGTGGCACTGTTTCTAGCAACTCCAGCCGCGTTCTCTGTGTGCAAAGTTGGAATCAGAAGAACATGAGTTGGAGCTTGTGGGTTGAGATCATTAAAAGCAACGACATTTTCATTTCGAAAAACTACATCTGCTGAGATTTCACCGATAATTATTTTACAAAATATGCAATCAGGAACTAAAGCCATGTAATTACCATACCTTCAAAAGAGCAGAAACAGCAGAGACTGCCGCTAACCCTGCATGTGCCGAACGCAAAATTGGTCGTCCCATGAGAGCAACTTTGGCGCCAGCCTCTGTGAATTCCGATAACTCTTGATCTGTGATTCCGCCCTCTGGGCCAATAATGATGAGTAAATGCTCTACGTTGTGTGAAGAAATCTGGTCTGAAAGTTTTGTTGCCGCACTCTCATGAAAGACAATTGCTAAATCACTCAAAGCTATTGCTTCGCAAATCTGGGAGGTAGTTGCAAGACCTGTTACTTCTGGGATTCTAAATCGACGAGACTGTTTACTTGCCTCACGTGCTGTTGTTGAAAACTTATCAGAAGTTTTACCGATGCTTCTTGAAGCCATCCAAGGAACTATCCGGTCAACACCCGCTTCAGTTAAGAGCTCAATCACCTCTTTTGAACGATCTCCCTTAGGTAGAGCCTGCACAACAGTGATCTTGGTAGCCAGCGGCTCTTGAAATCCTGATTCTAAAACTTGAACTGTCATTGATTTCTTTTTTATCTGCGTAGCTTTCACTTTGGACCAAGCACCATTGCCATCGCTGAGCATGAATTGATCATCTACTTGCGTTCGAAGCACACGGATTGCATGGTTTGCATCATCATTTTCAAATTCATACTCCATGCCAACATTAGTTGGCAGTTCCTCAACAAAAAAGAGAGTAAACATTATTTGTTAAACACACCTTTTAATTTGCTAAATACAGAGCCATCTTGCCCCTTAACATGTGCATCGCTTGCTTTCTCGCCGCGGACTTGAGCAAATGATCGCAGAATGCTCTCTTCTTCTTTACTGAGCTTTGTTGGTGTTTGAACTTCAATATGAACAACTAGATCGCCTCTATCCCCGCGTCGCAATCTAGTCATTCCTTTGCCCTTGATTACAACAGGTGCTCCACTTTGTGTGCCTGGTTTAACGTGAACTTCGGCAGGACCATCTAATGTTTCAATTGAAACCGTTGTGCCGAGGGCTGCTGCGATCATGCTTATCTCAAGAGACATATGCAACGTATCGCCATCTCTCACTAAATACTCATGTCGCTCTTCAACGATTTCTACATACAAATCACCTGCTGGGCCGCCACCTGCACCAACTTCGCCGCGACCTGCAAGTTGAATTCTGTTTCCAGTTTCTACACCTGCTGGGATTTTCACATCGATTACTTGTCGGCTTCGCACTCGACCTTCGCCGGCGCACTCACGACAAGGATTTTTAATTACACTTCCATATCCTTGACAGGCATTACATGGCCTAGACGTCATTACCTGACCAATAACAGATCGCACTACTTGTTGAACTTCACCGCGACCTTTGCAGGTTAGGCAAACTTCTGGATGATCACCTTCGAGACATCCAGTACCAGTGCACTTAGTGCAGACAACTGCTGTCTCAACTGTGATCTCACGTTCTGTTCCAAAACATGCTTCATTTAAATCAACTTGTATACGAATCAGTGAATCTTGGCCGGCGCGCATTCGAGGTCGCGGTCCACGGGAACCACCGCCACCGAAGAAAGCATCCATGATGTCGCTAAAGCCACCACCAAAGTTAGCCCCGCCCCCAAAACTACTTCCACCCATGTCATATTGCTGGCGTTTTTGTCCATCACTTAAAACATCGTAGGCCTCTGTGACTTCCTTAAACCTTTCCTGAGTTTTTGGATCAGGATTAACATCTGGGTGCAATTCTCTAGCAAGTTTGCGGTATGCCTTTTTGATTTCATCGGCTGATGCACCCTTTGTCACACCTAAGGTTTCGTAATGATCGGCCACTTAAGCACCTTCACTTATGAAACGTCCAACGTATCGGGCAACTGCATCTACGGCAGCAATAGAACCGGCGTAATCCATTCGGGTCGGTCCTAAGACGCCCAGTGCACCTATCTGTGAAGAATCTCCACCGTAACCTACGGTCACCAATGATGTTGCTTGAAGATTTGTTTCCATCTGTTCTCGTCCAATGCGCACATGAACAGTCGAGTTTGCTTCATCGAGCAAACGCATTAAGACAACTTGTTCCTCTAGTGCTTCAAGAATTGGTGAGAGAGTTAAACCTAAATCTTCACCAGAACGCGCCAAGTGCGCTGTTCCAGAAACTGCTAACTTTTCACGGGTATCTCCAATAATTGGGTATGTAACAACTGCTACCTGCTTTGTTATATCTGCAAGTAACTTCACTGATTTTTTCAAAAGCTCTTCAAGATCGCTGGAGCCTTCAAGGAACGTTTCAATCGCGCGACGTTCAGCAGGTGATAAAGGTTTAACCGTTGCCAATTTGTCCACAAAAACTCGATAGCCAAGGTCGGTGGGAATTCGACCGGCGCTTGTATGAGGCTGGGTGATCAAGCCTTCCTCTTCCAACAACGCCATTTCATTTCGAATCGTTGCAGGAGATATTCCTAAACTGTGGCGGTCAGCGATGGATTTAGAACCGACAGGCTCTTGGGTCGCAACGTACTCATCTACTATTGCGCGAAGGATTTCAAGACGACGTGATGACATGTGTGCCTAGGGTACTAGAAAGTTAATTCTCGCACGATTCGATCCGCGATCAAGCGCCCCGTTGGCGTGAGTAGAACACGGTCCTGAAGCATTTCCACAAAGCCATTCTCGCCATACGTTGTCAGAGTTTGAACCTGACTTGGATTTAAATCTGAAGTCGATAATCCCTCGCGCATGCGAATGCCCAACATAATTGCTTCATCGCTTTTTTGATCTGATGTTAAATTCTCGCTATCTGCAATGACGGTTTCGCCAGAGAAAATCCTTTGTTTATAGGTTGTTGGATGTTTTATATTCCAGAAACGCTTGGCATCGATATGTGAATGAGCACCTGGTCCAAGTCCCCACCAATTTTGATTCTTCCAGTAAGCAATGTTATGTCTGCACTCATGACCAGGTTTAGACCAATTCGAAAGCTCATACCAAGACATTCCATGTGCCTCACATAATTGATCGATAAGTAAATACATCTCTGCCATCAAATCATCATTTGGCATCTCTAAATCACCACGCTTTATCTGCGCAGCTAACTTTGTACCCGTTTCTACTATCAATGCATACGCACTCAAATGATCGATATCTAATGACAGAGCGCTCTCCAAAGTATGACGCCAATCATCCAAACTCTCACCTGGCGTTCCGTAAATAAGGTCAACACTTATAGATTTAAAACCTGCTGCTCGCGCCATAGATACGGCCTTTTCAACATTTGCTGGATTGTGAGTACGGTCAAGAACCGCCAAAACATGAGGTTTGGCCGACTGCATACCAAATGAGATGCGATTAAATCCTGCTTCTAAATAACCTTTTAGCTTTTCTAAAGTTACAGAGTCTGGATTCGCTTCTAAAGTAATTTCGCAGTTGTCAGTTAACCCATTTCGATCTTTAATCTTTTGGATTACTCGCCCTAAATCTTTTGCGGGCAGCAGTGAGGGTGTTCCGCCACCAAAAAAAATTGTAGGAACTATCTGTTGAGGAGCTGATTCAAGCTCTTTAAGGACTGCATCGATGTAATCATTGCTAACGATTTCAAGTGTGGCACCGTCTTGTAACTCAGAAGGGGTATATGTGTTGAAGTCGCAATATCCGCAGCGTTTTATACAGTACGGAATGTGCACATAAAATGACAAACTCATTGGCTTGCTTTACGAGCGGCCTTGATCTTTTCTATATCCGCATCCGTGGCAAGTGCTGCAACGAAAGCTTCTTGAGGAACTTCCACTCGCCCAACCATCTTCATGCGTTTTTTACCCTCTTTTTGCTTCTCCAAAAGTTTACGCTTACGTGAAATATCTCCGCCATAACATTTTGCTAAAACATCTTTGCGAATAGCACGGATACTTTCACGGGCGATAATTCGTGCACCGATCGCTGCCTGAATAGGAACTTCAAACTGTTGACGAGGAATTAACTCACGGAGTTTTCCGGTCATCATTACTCCGTAGGCATAGGCCTTATCTCTGTGAACAATCGCACTAAAAGCATCAACTGCTTCACCTTGTAGCAAAATATCAACTTTAACTAGATTGCCTTCAGCATCGCCTTTTTCTTCGTAATCTAAAGATGCATAACCTTTAGTACGGCTTTTGAGTTGATCAAAGAAATCAAAGACGATTTCAGCAAGTGGCAAGTCATAGCGAATTTCAACTCGATCTTCAGAGATGTAATCCATACCCAATAAAATTCCTCGACGATCCTGACAAAGCTCCATAATCGTGCCAATAAACTCTGAAGGGGCCAGAATCGTAGATTTAACAATTGGCTCTAATACTGCAGCGACTTTTCCATCGGGAAATTCAGATGGATTAGTCACACGGACTACTTTTCCATCATCCATCGTTACGTTGTAAACAACGTTTGGTGCTGTAGAAATCAGATTTAACTTATGCTCGCGCTCTAAACGCTCACGAACGATCTCCATGTGAAGTAGCCCAAGGAATCCGCAACGAAAACCAAATCCAAGTGCGGCAGAGCTTTCAGGTTCATAGACTAAAGCTGCATCATTTAACTGCAATTTATCCAATGCCTCCCGAAGGATTGGAAAATCTGCTCCATCTAAAGGAAATAGGCCAGAGAAAACCATTGGTTTAGGATCCTTATAACCCGATAAAGGTTCTTTAGTTGGATTGTTATACGTTGTAATCGTGTCACCAACGCGTGACTGGCGAACATCTTTTACGCCAGTAATCAAGTAACCCACTTCTCCAACACCAAGTCCCTTACCTGCAATTGGCTCTGGAGAAATTACTCCAACTTCTAAAGCTTCGTGGCGCACACCGGTTGAAAACATTTGAATCTGCTCTCGTGGTGATAAATGACCATCTACGACTCGAACATAGGTAACTACACCTCGATATGAGTCATAAACAGAGTCAAAGATAAGTGCTCGCGCTGGTGCATTGGGATCACCTACGGGTGCTGGAATTTGAGCAACGATTTGATCGAGTAGTTCTGCGACACCGTCTCCAGTTTTTCCGGAAACTCGCAAACAATCTTCTGGTTGGCATCCGATCAATCGAGCAAGCTCGGCGGCAAATTTATCAGGCTGGGCATTGGGTAGATCGATTTTATTGAGAACAGGAATAATCGTTAAATTATTTTCCATTGCAAGATAAAGGTTGGCCAATGTCTGCGCTTCAATTCCTTGCGCGCAATCCACCAGCAGTACTGCACCTTCACATGCAGCTAGTGAGCGAGAAACTTCGTAAGTAAAATCAACGTGACCTGGAGTATCGATCATATTTAGAATGTATTCCTGGCCATCAATTGATGAACGCCATGGCAAACGAACCGCTTGAGATTTAATGGTAATTCCACGTTCGCGTTCGATGTCCATGCGATCTAGATACTGCGCACGCATATTTCTTGCCTCTACAACTTCGGTAATTCCCAACATGCGATCGGCAAGT
>CAEZWK010000026.1_pt1 | contig 12192 bp, 11 predicted proteins | sample 7264971 | NCBI WGS metagenome assembly CAEZWK01 (sample SAMEA6813882, study PRJEB35770) | uncultured Actinomycetes bacterium | biome: Freshwater; feature: Freshwater reservoir; material: water | place: Czech Republic | collected 2015-11-04 | depth 0.5m m | reverse complement strand
TGGTATGTGGACTTGGGTATTAATCCAGAGCGTTTAAGAATCTACGATCATCCAAAAGAGAAGCTGTCGCACTATTCAAAGCGCACCGCAGATATTGAATACAAATTCGAGTTTGCAGGTACCGAATGGGGAGAGCTTGAAGGTATTGCCAACAGAACCGATTTCGATTTGAAGGCTCACTCAGCAGCATCCGGTAAAGATCTTTCCTACTTTGATCAAGAAAAGGGCGAGCGTTGGACACCCTTTGTTATCGAGCCTGCAGCTGGCGTTGATCGATGCACGCTAACTTTCTTGATGGATGCTTTCACAGAAGATGAAGCACCAAATAGCAAAGGTGAAATGGAAAAGCGAGCCGTTCTAAAACTTGATTACCGTTTATCACCAATCAAAGTAGCTGTATTGCCACTTTCTAGAAATGCCGATCTGTCGCCAAAGGCCAGAGATTTAGCAGATCAACTTCGCAAAAATTGGAATATTGATTTTGATGATGCCGGTGCAATTGGCCGTCGTTATCGTCGCCAAGATGAAATTGGAACTCCATACTGCATAACAATTGACTTTGAAACACTTGAAGACAATGCAGTAACAATTCGCGATCGCGACACAATGGCACAGGAGCGCGTTGCTCTTGATCAAGTTCAAGCGTGGCTCGCGCCACGTTTACTAGGTTGCTAAAACCTCTTCTGCTCCCACTAGCAACCGGTGATCATTTCATTGATCCGCCAGTTGTTCTTGCCCCTATGGCTGGAATTACCAATGCTCCCTTTAGAACTTTATGTAGAGAACAAGGCGCGGGTCTTTTTGTTTCAGAAATGGTAACTGCACGAGCATTAATTGAAAGACGCCCAGAGACGCTGCGAATGATTGTTCCTGGAAAAGGTGAATGGCCACGATCAGTTCAGCTATACAGTGTAGATCCAACAACTATGCGTGCTGCAGTAACGATGATCGGTAAAGAAAACCTTGCAGATCACATCGACATGAACTTTGGTTGCCCTGTTCCAAAAGTTACTCGCAAAGGCGGGGGAGCAGCGTTGCCATTTAAACGCAAACTCTTTAGCAACATTGTCCAGGCAGCAGTTGAGGCAGCAAAACCTTTTGGTATTCCTGTCACTGTAAAGATGCGAATTGGAATTGATAGCGATCACGAAACATATTTAGAAGCGGCGCAATCTGCTGCCGATCTTGGCGTTGCATGGGTTGCACTTCACGCACGTACCGCAGCGCAGATGTATGAAGGCAAAGCAGATTGGTCTGCAATTACTCGTTTAGTAGAGCATTTAAAGCCAACTGGGATTCCAGTTTTAGGCAATGGTGATATTTGGTCAGGCTCTGACGCCGTTGCAATGATTGAACAATCAGGCTGTGCCGGTGTTGTTGTTGGCAGAGGATGTCTGGGCAGACCATGGCTATTTACTGATTTAGTTGCTTCATTAACTGGAGAAGAAAAAAAGATAACTCCCACATTACATGAAGTTCGCGAAGTTATGTTTCGTCATGCCAACTTAATCGTTGAGTATTTAGAATCAGAAGATCGTGGAATGCGCGATATTAGAAAACATATGGCCTGGTACTTAAAAGGCTTTAGAGTGCCACGTGAAATTCGACATGACTTAGGAATGGTTTCATCGCTGCAAGAGATGCGCGATCTACTTGATCAATTAGAGGACCAGCCATACCCAACAGATATCGGTGATAAACCTCGCGGCCGCACAAGCCATGGCCGCGCACCTACATTGCCTGATGGTTGGCTCAATGATCCAGACGAACTAGTTCATGTAGAACTAGAGGATGCATTTTCAGGCGGATAAATGTTTCTCTTTAGATGGATTCGTCGCACAATTACAATCATTGTCATACTGGCATTAGTCGGTCCAACCTATGCAATCGCCCAGGTTTGGAGAGCTGCAAATAATCCCATTGTTCGCCAAGCCGATGTCATTGTTGTTTTAGGTGCAGCGCAGTTAGATGGAAAACCAGGTGAGGCGCTAGAAGCCAGACTTATTGAAGCCAAAAGAATTTTTGACTTAGGTTACGCCCCATCGATTATTACTGTTGGCGGTGGCGCTCCAGGTGATCGAACAACAGAGGGAGCATCTGGCAAATATTGGTTACGTATGAACGGGATTATTGCAAGCAAGATTACAGCCGTAGAAGTTGGTCGAGATACCTTACAAAGCACAAAGGCTTACACAAAGATTATGAAAAAACGTTATGTCAGTGACGTCATCATTGTTACCGATGCATATCACTGCAAAAGAGCAATGACGATGGCAAATGATCAAGGTGTTGTCAGTACCTGCTCTCCCGTGCAAACAGGTCCAAATACTTTAGGAAATAGCGGCTATAGGTACTTAATTCGTGAGGCCGCTGCTTATCTTTCTTACATCACAGTTGGTCGGCGAGGAATAAATGTCAGTGATCGTTTACCTGATGCAGATATTGTCACTAAGGTGCTTCCATGACCTACAGCAGCTTTGATCAAGAGAGATTCTTGGACGAACCAGCAAAGCGTCCTGGTCGCACAGAATTTATGCGCGATCGCGCGCGAGTGATTCATTCAGCTGCGCTTCGAAGATTAGCTGCAAAAACTCAAGTTGCCGTTCCGTGGGAAAATGATTTTCAACGCACTCGACTTTCACATTCTTTAGAGTGCGCACAAATTGGGCGAGAACTCGGTGAATCACTTGGCGCCGATCCAGATTTACAAGACACCGCATGTCTTTCACATGATTTAGGGCATCCACCTTTTGGACACAACGGAGAAGAAGCGTTAGCTGCAATCGCAGAGGATTTTGGTGGCTTCGAAGGAAATGCTCAAAGTTTTCGTTTACTTGTTCGCCTTGAAGCAAAAACAGTTGATTCAAATGGCAAAAGTATTGGACTCAACTTAACGAGAGCATCTTTAGATGGTGCGACAAAATATCCATGGACTCGAAGCGAGAACACCCGCAAATTTGGAGTCTATGACGATGATGTTGCAGTCTTTAATTGGATGCGTAAAGAGGCACCTGCTGGGAAAAAATGCATAGAGGCTCAAATCATGGATTGGTCAGATGACTGCGCATACTCGGTTCATGACTTAGAGGATGCAATCTTTGCAGGACAAGTTTCAGTCAAAACTTTCGAAAAAGATTTTGCAGATTTATACACAGTCATGACGCGCGACTATAAAAGCGATGCAACTGAGCAAGAAGCTCTAGATGCACACAAACGATTATCAATGCTTTCTGCTTGGCCTCATTATTACGACGGAAGCCACCGAAGTCTTGCTCGACTCAAAGACTCTACAAGTCAGTTGATTGGCCGTTTTGTTCTGGCTGCCGAAGTTGAAACTAGAAAGGTCCATGGAGATGGAGATCTATCTCGGTATAGCGCCAACCTTGAAATTCCACGTGAGCAAAAGGTAGAAGTAGATTTCCTCAAGTCGATCGCTGGTCACTACTTAATCAATGCTGCACATTCACAAGATCGATATGCAAAACAACAAGTCATCATTGGTGAGTTAGTTGAGATGCTATTGAAATATCCACACGAGCTCGACTCATTTTTCAAGAAACCTTGGGATGAGGCAAGTGATGATTTAGCCAAAATGCGCGTGGTAATTGATCAAGTTGCAGCCCTTACCGACCCCGGAGCCTATGCCTTGCATGCACGTTTGATTGCCAATCGGTAGGGTTTGATTATGAGTGGTCGCATTCGAGAAGACGATGTTGCATACATCCGTGACCGTGCACCAATCGATGAAGTTGTTGCAGATTATGTGCAATTAAAGAGCGCGGGCGGTGGACAAAAGAAAGGTCTGTGTCCTTTTCACGATGAGAAATCGCCCTCATTCCATGTAACACCGAGCAAAGGATATTTTCACTGTTTCGGTTGTCAAACTGGTGGGGATGTAATTGCATTCTTAATGAAGATTGATCATTTAACTTTTACGGAGACAATTGAACGCCTTGCTGATCGAATTGGCTATACATTGCGTTTTGACGAAGGTTCATCTGGTCCAGTAGTAACTTCTGGTGCACGCAGTCGTTTAATAAGTGCAAATGGCGAGGCAGCAAAGTTTTATCAAGAACAACTCAACACTTCACCGGGTGCGGCCCACGGACGTGAGCTTTTAACAAAGCGCGGATTTGATAAGTCTGCCTGTGATCAATTTGGAGTTGGCTACGCTCCTGATGAATGGGATGGACTGACTAAACATCTTCGAGCTCTCGGTTACACAATCGATGAACTGGAATTAGCAGGGCTTTCGAAAATGGGCCAACGCGGTCCCATAGATCGTTTTCGCAATCGTCTGACCTGGCCGATTCGCGACATCTCTGGAGATGTTGTTGGCTTTGGAGCACGAAAGCTTGCAAGTGATGAAGAGAATCAAGGTCCTAAGTATTTAAATACACCTGAAACCCCGATCTATAAAAAGAGTCAGGTCTTATACGGCCTTGATGTTGCAAAGAAAGAGATTGCAAAAAAGCGACAAGCAGTAATTGTTGAGGGCTACACAGATGTAATGGCTGCCCACTTGGCAGGAATAACAACTGCAGTTGCAACCTGCGGAACAGCTTTTGGCGCAGACCACATTCGAATTTTGCGCAGATTACTTATGGATGATGATGCTTTCCGGGGTGAAGTGATCTTCACATTTGACGGAGATGCAGCGGGGCAAAAGGCCGCGCTTCGCGCATTTAGCGAAGATCAAAAGTTTGTAACTCAGACTTTTGTAGCTGTCGAACCTGATGGATTAGATCCGTGCGAGCTTCGCCAGGAAAAAGGGGATGCAGCTCTTCGTGACTTAATTGCACGTCGAGTTCCACTTTTTGAGTTTGCGATTCGCGCAGAACTTGCTCATCACAAATTAGATTCAGCAGAGGGTCGAGTAAATGCTCTTAACTCTGCAGCGCCTCTTGTTGCACAAATTAGAGATAAATCTCTGCGACCTGAATACACAAGACTTCTTGCCGGATGGTTAGGGGTAGAAGTTGAAATTGTTACAAGGGCAGTTGCACAAGGTGCCAAATCTGCCCCGCGCAGTCAAGGCGCACAGATTGAACAAAATAATGAAGAGGGTGCAACGGAGCAAGTAAAATTTAGACCAGATCCAAATGAAGCCAGATTAATTCTTGAGCGAGAAGTGCTTAAGTCACGTTTGCAAGAGCCAAGTTTATTTGTTGATGGTTTATGGAGTTCAATAGAGGTAGAGGCATTTACACATCCTGCATATCGCGCCCTTCAAAATGAGATCTCTACACATGAAGAAATTTCTCCAGAGGTAATTACAGATGAAAACGTAAGAGCGTTGTTCACTGAACTTAATGTGGAACCAATTCGATCCGATGGTAAACCCACACATGTTTATGTTGTCAGTATCGTTGCGCGTTTGCGCGAAGTTGCGATATCCCGCTCGATTGCAGAGTTGAAATCTTCACTGCAACGACTCAATCCAGTTGAGAATGAGATTGAATACAACGCAGCTTTTGCCCAGTTGGTGGCGCTAGAGAGCGCCCGCAGATCCCTTCATGACTTGGCATTAGGTAGCCTCTAATCAACTTTTAAGGTGGCCGTTAGTTTGAGCCACTACGCTCTGGTGCGATAGAGTTAGCGCTCACGCCCTTAATCCCTGATAGCTCAACGGCAGAGCAGTCGACTGTTAATCGACAGGTTCTTGGTTCGAATCCAAGTCAGGGAGCATGAGTTTTAGTCGAAGGTCAGCGTTGCGATTGACCCTGGCAAGTTTGTCCGCAGCTGTACTTGGTTCAAACACTGCAGCAAGCGCTTCGGGCACAAGAATTATCAGGTTATCAAAAGTAAAAGTAGGCGGCTCTCACGCATTCACACTTGCCAATGGCAGACCGGCGTTATTGTTTCGAACAAAGACCGGCGTGTTTGCCTATCAAACTGAATGTACCCATAACGGTGGATTAGTGGAATATCTAGCAGCTGGCAAACTAATGGTGTGCCCAGTTCACAATGCAAGTTTTGATCCATTCGCATCTGGCAAAGTTGTAAAGGGTCCAGATGGATTTGCCGCCTCGACTATTAGATCGCTACCAAGTATAAAAGTTAAAATCGCGGGTGCTTGGATTGTGACGGGGTAGTAAAGACTTTTTCTGATGTGCGATTACCTATAAGTAGGCTATAAGTTAGTTCTAAAACATCTCTAAGAATTAGATGTAAAAGTGAATGTAATAATAAAAAGCTAGTTGAAGGAATAGTTGAAGAAAGTGAGAATTCGGTGAAGACGTCCCTCAAAGTGATTTCAGGCTTTGTCCTTGGTGCAATCGTTGGTGGCTCGGTCATTGGTGGCATTGCAACTGCAAATACCACTCAAGAACTTGGGGTAAAGGTCTGCGTTGACAAAAAGAGCCAAGGAATATTCCTAGCACCATCCTCAGGATGCTCATCTTCCCGCACGGCATTGACTTTAGGTGCCCCGACAATCGATGTTAAAAGTATCGCCGCAGTAGTTGCACCATCTGTGGTTTCAATTAAAGTCACTTCTGCATTGGGCGCCGAAACGGGAAGCGGTTGGATTTATAAATCAGATAGCAATCTTTCTTACATCATTACAAATAACCATGTAATTGAAGGCGCTGTCACCTCAGGCACAATTTTGGTAGAACTCTTAAACGGAGATACCTTAACCGCGCAAATAGTTGGACGAGACTCCGTTTATGACTTGGCTGTTTTAAGGGTTAGCCGTGGGAATCTTCCCACTGTAACAATCGGAAACTCATCAAAAATTAGTGTTGGAGAGCCAGTTGTAGCAATCGGATCACCTCTAGGTCTTGCAAGCACAGTAACTAGCGGAATTATTTCTGCACTTAACAGACCTGTGACAATCGGATCTGACGGTGGAGAGTTATTTGTAAATGCAATTCAAACCGATGCTGCAATTAACCCTGGTAATTCAGGCGGTGCGCTCTTGGATTCATTTGGAAGAATAGTTGGAGTTAACTCAGCAATTGCCACACTTTCTTCTGGTGCAGTTGGAGGAAACATTGGCGTGGGATATGCAATTCCAATAAATGAAGCAAAACGAGTAATTGACGAATTGGTTGCAACGGGTAAGTCCACTAGACCATTTTTGGGAGTGGAATTCGATCGAGCATTTACTGGGATCGGAGCGAGAATTAAAGACATTACACCCGGTGAAGCTGCAGAGAAAGCCGGGATTCCCGTCGGTTCTGTAATAACAAACATTGGGGGCCTTAGAGTTGCAAACTACAGTGCAGCAATTGTTCGTATTCGCTCGTATGCACCGGGTACCACGGTTCCTATAGTTGCAACTTTGCCAAACGGCAGCCAAAGAACATTTACGGTAACACTAGGTTCTGCATCCTCGTGATGATTTAGGTAAGTATTTACAGAATAACTGCGCGCAATTGTTCTGCAGATTGTTCTGGGCGTAGGTCCATGATGAAAGCGCCCATTGCTGACTCTGAACCTGACAAGTACTTTAACTTTCCTGGTGCTCTACGAACGCTTGTGATCTGCCAATGTAAACGCAACAGGTCTCGGCCAAATCGCACCGGAGCTTGATGCCATGCAGCAATGTATGCCATATCAATTCCGAAAACGCCATCTAAACGTTTTGTAACTTCAAGTGCGATTTCGGGAAAACTTGCTCGATCTGCCTCAGTTAACTCAGTTAAATCTGCAACAGGAGTTAATGGAGCAACATGAATCTCAAATGAGTATCTAGAAGCGTAAGGAACAAATGCAACCCATCGATCATTTTTGGCGATGATTCGATCTTTCTCCAAAATTTCGCGGGCAATAATCTCATCAAAGAGAACTTTGCCTGTCTGATCTTTGTACTTTTTTGCAACCGAGAGCATTTTTTCAACCTTGGGGGGGATATATGAATATGCGTAGATCTGACCATGTGGATGCGACAAAGTGACACCCACTTCTTCGCCTCGGTTTTCAAAAGCTGCTATATGTTGGATAAAACTCTCTTTAGAAAGCTCTGCTGTTCTATCAATCCACGCTTCTAAAAGAGTACGCACGCGATCTGCAGGCAAATCTTTAAATGAACCTGTGTGGCTTGAGGTAAAGCAGACAACTTCACACTTTCCCGCGGCTGTTCCTAAATCTGTATCTGGGCCCACAATGTCAGGTAGCGCCCAATCACCAACTGGTGGTCGAAGTGAAGGGGATCGATTATCAAAGACAACAACTTCAAAATCTTGTTCTGGGACTTCAGTCAATTTTTCTGAAGTAGAAGGACAAAGAGGACACAGTTCTTTAGGCGGTAAAAAAACTCGACCTTGACGATGTGCGGCCATGACAACCCATTCATTCACAAGTGGGTCAAGACGAAGTTCACCAATTTCTGGTTGGCTCTCTGGCTCTCGTAAATCAACCAAATTGCGCTCTTGCGAGTTAGTGTCGTAGTAGCGAATGGTTCGACCATCAGCTAAATCGCGGTCACTTCTGACCACGCCACCAGTTAGTTTTTTCTGAGAAACCATAATGTGAGCACTCTACCTTTGTTCAGTAAAACCGCGGTTCACCCCCGCTAGTTACGCACCAAGCCGATACTTCTAATTTCTAATCTGACCCTTACATCCATCGGTTGTTGGCTTCTTGGTAGGAGATGGGGTTGGTGAGGGAGATGGAGTTGGTTCTGGCCCCTGGGTGACAGCAAAGTTGACGGGAACAGTTGCATCAGCATGTGTTCCTGAAACATCTTCATACAAAAGTTTGCCCAAATAATTTCCCGCTGGCACACCTTTGACTGACAATGTCCAAACGCCGCTTGTTTCCCTGATCAATCTTTGCGTTGGTACTGGTGATGGTTTTGTGGCTGCATCGAACACTAATTTCACAGATCCTGTTACAACAGGTAAAGAAGTTGGACGTGTGACATTAACTTTAAATGTGACAGCTTTATCACTAGAAGTTGCCACTTGGGATGTTAACAACATATTTGACGGCTCTTGCTTAGGCATCAATTCATCAAGTGATGGAGTCCAGATTCCTTTAATTAGATCCAAGAAAGATTTTTGTGAACCACTGAATACATTTAAATCAAGTCGGCTTCCAGGGACACCGTATTTTGGTGCTATTCCACATGATGAATATTGCCAAAGTGTCCATTGTGACTCACAATTTTTACTTGTCCATGAATGCACAAAGCATCCACCCTCTTTAACTCCAGGTTGATTACCAGGTTTAGCAGGATCAATGCCGTAATGGGCCAACCACAACGGATACTGGGCTAGCTCTTTTGTTCGAACCATCGAACCTTCTAAAAAGTTGGCATATGAATACAAGATCGGCGTCTTACCGGTTTTTTCTTTCAAGGATGCCAAGAAAGTTGTTGCCCATAAAGTTACGGCGCTCCGTGTTGCATTCTTTAGACATGTTCCGGAAGCAGAGTAACGAACACATTTGTTTTCTAGATCTAGCGCATATGGCAAGTCTTTTTCTCCATAACCTCCGAGTGAGGCTAATCGCCAAACAACTTTTTGAGCTTGAGCTAGTGCATCTCTTTTAATTCCTTCTTCATCAGTAACATCCGGCAGATATGCATAGTGATAAAAGCCCGTAAAGATTCCGGCAGCTTGTGCAGCATTGTGATCCATTGCGGCATATTTCAAAGCAAGTGCATCACCTTTTTCAGTGGTATCCGAGGCTTTTATAAAGACAAAGCGCAATCCATTTTCATACATTTTTACGAAATCTATCTTTGCATCATTTGGATGTTGCCATCTACTGACATCTGCTCCATGGATACGGCCACCGGGGCCCACTAAATCGATAAACAATGCTGGATCAGAGACACCTGAATCATCGTTTTTTTCAAGTGCAATGGTGCGCATTGGCGACTTCACGTTTTTCTTATTTACTAGCGCAACAGCCCGATAGCGCACTTTTGATTCAAAGGAGGTTGCAGGTTTTACAACTTTCCATGTGCCGGCCCGAGTTACTTGCGTGGTGAACTTCGTAGCGTTCCAGGCTCCATTCTTTTCAATCTCAATTGTGACCGTGGTGCCAGATTTATTCGGCTTTAAACTTCCATAAAGTGTTACCCGAGGTTCGATTGCGCTGGGTGTCTGTTTAACAGTCATAGAAAGCTCTGATTGTGCTGCATATGTTGCAGGTGCCGGACCAACGCTGATAACTAACGAGCAGGCAATTACTATAGATTTAAACTTCATTTTTCTATTAACTCCACTTTAATCTTTAGAACATCTTCTATGACGGTCAGTAAATCGGACTTTAAGTTAGGGCGAGTCTGTTGATACTCATGTGATGTTGCAAACTTGCGACTATCTGAAAAATCTAACGTCAAAACTCCATTTTCAAAGGAGCTTAATCTGGCATCAAAATATGCCAACCAGGCGATGCGATTCTTGGCCTCAAGTGCATCTAGTACTTGATTCCATTGAGAACGAATCTGTGAAAGCTCCATAGTCCCCAACATTACAGGTGTGAATGAATTGATTTACCTGACTAGTGTTTGGGCGCGCCAATCCAACTAAAAAATTCGCGGACTAGTTGTACACGCATATTTTTGGTTCTATCTGGCTGCACATTTAACACTTGTGCGATTCTGGAAACTATCTGTTCCACAGCCTTTTCGCTGACAAATCGGATGCGTCCAATCTCAGCATTTGTTAAGCCCTTGGCGACCAATCTAAGTGTTTCAATTTGAATATTTGTTAGTTTTGACATCATCGATTCTGAAACCTTATTGCTCAGTGCCAGGTTGCCATTTATCCAAACTGGGGGAGCACCTTTGAGTACGAGTCTCGATTGACTCAATACATCACACAGGGCGACAATGGTGGTGACTGTATTTTTGAGAACGAGCATTGAACCATCGGGAAGATCTGTGTGAACTTCACCAAGGATTCGAAGGTCTGCGCAAGGAACTAAAATCACAATGCCGATCTCTGGATCTTCAACTCGCAGATCGCGGGCAATGGCAATTGAGCGCTCATCGGAATTATGCATATCAATTAAGAGAATGTTGGGGTGGAGGGTTCTTTGGACTGCAATCGCACTAGAGCTTTTAGAGACTTCTCCTACAACATTTACACCATGTAGTTTTAGTGCAGAAGCGATACTGGATAATTCAAATGAATCATCCATAACTATTAATACTCGATCGCTCATGCTGTGACGGTATGCCACCCAAGGTGTTTCACCTATTTAAAGGCACCCAATCTATGGGGGGCACCACTCAATCAAAAATGAGGATTTTGCGATGCTTCGCACAAATCAAAACTTGAAAGAAATCTATTCCAAGTGGGGCGGGTCGGGCTCGAACCGACGACGACAGAATTATGAGTTCTGGGCTCTAACCAACTGAGCTACCGCCCCCTGCAGAGGGAGTGTACAAGAGAGATGCAGCGGCAGGTTAAATGAGATCAAGATGACAGCGTGGTTGCGAGTGTTGAGGCAATGAATCGATCGTTAAAAAATACTGAACAGTTATCCTTTTTCTGTGCGAAAAACGGTAGTGGGTCCATTAGTTTTCCTTTTATCACTTGGGCAATTTACCTCTTCTTATGCTGCCCCGATCTATCAATTCCCTGTTGCAGGTTGTGAAGTGAATTTTACGAGAGCACATCATGACTATGCAGCCTCAGATATCTTGGCCAAAGCTGGTTGCAAGTTTGTTGCCCCAATTGATGGTGTCATCGATGAAGTCAGTCGTGTCGATACCTGGAGCGGAAAGGTCAATCTTGGAATAACCCGCGGCGGTCGATCAGTATCTTTAATTGGCTCTGATGGTGTGCGTTACTACGGTTCACACTTGCGATCTATTCCATCAAATATTGTTCCTGGCTTAGCGGTAAAGGCTGGTCAAACTCTTGGAACTGTCGGCTCTACAGGCAGCGCCCGTGGAACTTCGCCACATTTGCATTTTGGAATTTCATGGCCAACACCTGCAGATATTTGGTGGGTTCGCCGCGGTGAAGTTTTACCGTGGAAGTATTTAAATGCATGGAAAGAGGGGAAAGATTTATCCCCTGTAAAAGAAGTTAATGCTCGCAAGTTAAAAGTTGGAGAGATTCCACCTGAACCAAAGAAGTAAGAAATAAAAAACCCCGCCAGTTACCCGGCGGGGTTTTTTAATAGTTAGTGTTGATTAGGCAGGGTTTACTGCATCAGCCTGAGGACCCTTTGGACCCTGTACGACCTCAAATGAAACTGCCTGACCCTCTTCAAGGGACT
>CAEZWK010000025.1_pt1 | contig 12547 bp, 12 predicted proteins | sample 7264971 | NCBI WGS metagenome assembly CAEZWK01 (sample SAMEA6813882, study PRJEB35770) | uncultured Actinomycetes bacterium | biome: Freshwater; feature: Freshwater reservoir; material: water | place: Czech Republic | collected 2015-11-04 | depth 0.5m m | reverse complement strand
GCACGTTTTTCCATTTCGCCCTTGCTATTTGGCGCTTCATCTTCTGTGAATGCATCCATTAAGAAGGTGAGTGTGCAGCGATCAACACCTGCCGCAGGCTCAATCACATATGGTGTCCAGCGTTCGCCCTTTTCTTGATCAAAGTAAGAAAGATCCTTACCAGATGCTGCAGAGTGAGCCTTGAGGTCAAAATCGGTGCGGTTTGCAATACCTTCTAGCTCGCCCCATTCTGTTCCGGCGAATTCAAACTTGTATTCAATATCTGCTGTGCGCTTTGAATAGTGTGACAACTTCTCTTTTGGATGATCATAAATGCGCAAGCGCTCAGGATTGCGTCCTAGATCAACATACCAAGCCATGCGTGTATCAATCCAATATTGGTGCCAATCTTCATCACTTCCTGGAACAACAAAAAACTCCATCTCCATCTGTTCAAATTCGCGTGTGCGGAAAATAAAGTTTCCAGGTGTAATTTCATTACGGAAAGATTTTCCAATTTGGCCAATACCAAAAGGTGGCTTCTTACGAGAAGTCGTCATTACCTGGTCAAAGTTGATGAAAATTCCCTGCGCTGTTTCTGGACGCAAGTATGCAAGGCCTGATTCATCTTCGACTGGTCCAAGAAATGTCTTAAGCAATCCACTGAACTGCTTAGGTGTTGTGAACTGTCCTTTGTTTCCGCAAGCAGGACAGTTGACTTCGGCTAAGGATGCTGGTTTCTTTTTGTGCTTTGCTTCAAAAGCTTCCTCAAGATGATCTGCTCGATAGCGTTTATTACAGGCGGTGCACTCAGTTAATGGATCACTAAAAGTTGCAACGTGACCTGATGCTTCCCAAACTTCTTTTGCCAAAATTACACATGAGTCCAAACCGACAACATCTTCTCGGCCCATAACCATGGACTTCCACCACTGGCGCTTTACATTATTTTTTAGCTCTACTCCCAGTGGGCCGTAATCCCATGATGCTCGAAGGCCTCCATAAATTTCAGAGGATGGATAAACAAATCCTCGACGCTTTGCAAGCCCAACAATGTTTTCTAAACGGTCCGTTGCCACAATTTTCTCCATCCGGCTGGCTGTCGGCGAAAAGCAACAAGTGTTACTTCCGTATGTGAATTTTACTCTGAGTATGGCCGTTCATATGCACCGGGCTCATCAATTGCCAGCGCTAAAGTTGGAATCGCATTCATCTTTACATTGTTATTGCTTAAAGCTCGGCGATAGGAACCCACATTTTCCCAACGGGTCACAAGCGACCACAGCGTTAGATCATCTAGATTCTGACCATATTCACCATCAACATAACCCGCACATGCCGCGAATGCATCAAGTGATGCGGCCAATTGGCTCTCAAAATGAGCGGCATCTGCGAGGGCAACTGAAAATCTAGCAACGGCAATCATGAATGGAGCGTATCGGGCTTATTTTGGAAATGATAATCATTTCCATTTTCGTGCTATTGTCGTTCCATGAACATAGCCATCGCACTTGCAGCCATTACCGCCCTTTCAACTTTTGCAGGAGGGGCGCTAGCTCTTCGAGCAAAGGATCGCCTCCATCTAGTTCTTGGGCTATCTGCTGGATTGCTCTTAGGGCTGGTCGCCTTTGACCTACTGCCAGAAGTATTTGAATTAGGCACCCAAGAGATTTTCCACGCACCTGCAGTATCAGTTGCACTCATTGGTGGATTTTTATTACTTCATTTTTATGAACAGATTTTTGGAAGCCATGAACCAGCAGAATCAGATTACGGTAACGATCATAAGCACTCTCATAACTTTTCTGGAGTCTTAGGTTCAATCGCAATGGGAGGCCACGTATTTCTAGATGGCTTGGCATTGGGTGTTGCATTTAAAGTTAGCTCAGATTTGGGTTTTGTTGTCTTTATCGCATTGCTGGCTCACGCCTTTAGTGATGGCCTCAATACCGTTTCATTTCTAGTTAAATCGGGGTTATGGGGCAAGAAAAGTTTTGCACTCATTGGTGTAGATACTGTTGCACGAGTTAGTGGAGCAGCACTTGGAACCACACTTGCATTGAGCAATGATTTCATCGCTCTCTACTTAGCAGCATTTGCTGGAATCATTATCTATCTTGCAACTTCTCACATACTTCCGGAAGCCCACTCTAATCATTCATCGCGCTTGACTATGGCAGCCACAATCGCAGGTGTATTGATTATGTGGGCAGTCTCTAGCTACCTTCATGCAGGTGATGCACATTCTCATGGCGCTGAAGTTGGAATCCATCAGGAGGATGCCACTTACACCGATGAGCATGAAGATGAACACGCAGATGAGCACTCACATGAAGGTGAACAATTAAAGTAACTATGAACAAATCAGATCTGAAAATGATTTCCGTACTTGAACGTACTGGAGGTTTTGCGAGTGCTCAAGAACTTCACCAAATCTTGCGCCGCGAAGGTGATGGCATTGGTTTAACGACGGTTTATCGCGCCCTGCAATCACTTGTCGATGACAAAATCGTTGACTTACTTCGCAGAGATGACGGTGAGGCTATCTATCGTTTATGTGGAGATGGCCACCATCACCATTTAGTGTGTAAAGGATGTGGTCAGACTGTAGAGATCGAAGGTGGAGCCATTGAAAATTGGGCTACGGCTAAGGCTAAAGAGTTTGGTTTCCGCGAGGTTGCACACACGGCTGAAATCTTTGGCCTTTGTTCAAAATGCTAATTAGCTATGCTTTTCGGGCTAACTCTTCAATTCTGATTCGCTACGCTTTTCCAAACCGTCTATCTCGTGCTGAATATTCTTCGATCGCTTTCCACAGAGTTTTACGTGTTACATCTGGCCACAGCACGTCCATAAAGACAAACTCGGCGTAAGCACTTTGCCACGGTAGAAAGTTGCTAGTGCGCTGCTCCCCCGATGATCGCAGGAATAAATCAACATCACTCATCTGCGGAGAATCCAAGTACTTCGCAAAGGTTTTTTCCGTAATCGAATCAGCTTTGACCTTGCCACGCTTTACATCCCGAGCAAGCTCTGCAGCTGCGTCAACAATTTCAGCCCGGCCGCCATAGTTAACGCACATATTAAGAGTTAAGGTTTTGTTTTTCTTAGTCAGTTCTTCTGCCTCTTCAAGTTCTTTTATGACGCTGCTCCACAAACGTTTAGGGCGACCAACCCATCGAATTCGAACACCCATCTCATTCATCTGGTCACGACGGCGCCGGATTACATCGCGATTAAAGCCCATTAAAAACTTCACTTCATCTGGCGACCTGCGCCAATTCTCTGTTGAAAATGCATAGGCGCTGATCTCTTTTACGCCAAACTCAATTGCACCTTCTACGACATCAAGTAATGCTGCCTCTCCTGCTTCATGGCCTGCGGTGCGTGGTAAACCTTTTTTCTGAGCCCAACGGCCATTTCCATCCATAACGATTGCAACATGGTGTGGAATTTTAATTGTCATACGCGCTCCACCATTGGTAGTGAACGCAGTCCGCGTTCTAGATGCCATTGTAGATAAGCGGCAATTAATCCACTAGCTTCTCGGCGATAACGGAGTTCGCTAGAAGATGCAGTCTCCCAATCACTACTTAGCAATGCGCCCATTAAATCTAAAGTCTCTGGTGCAGGTGTTGCACAGGCAGAAGGTCTACATTCTGCACAAACTGATCCGCCTCCCACTAATGAGAAATATCGATGTGGCCCATCTTTTTCACACCGCGAACATATTGTCATTGACGGGGCGTACCCAGCAACAGCTAATGATCGCAATAAAAATGCATCAAGTATAAGTAGCGGGTCATAACGATTCTCCGCCAGTGCTTTCATGCCACCTGTAACTAATTGAAACTCTTGAACTGCAGGTTCATTTTCTTGGGAAGTAAATCTTTCAGCAGCTTCTAATATCGCAGAAGCCACTGTCCAGCGCTGATAATCCAAAGTTAACGCTTCGCCGTAATTCATAATCGCTTCAACCTGTGTTACTGTGTCAAAAGTTTTTCCGGTGTAGAGCTGAATATCAACATGACTACCAGGTTCTAGTCGAGCCCCAAACTTTGATTTTGTGCGCCGCACACCTTTTGCCACTCCACGAATGCGGCCATGCTCACGTGTAAGCATGGTGATGATTCGGTCTGCTTCACCCAGCTTTTGAGTTCGCAAGATAATTGCCTCATCCCTATACAAACTCATACGGGTAAAGGTAGTGCGTGGATCTAGCGAATTGCGCGATTTATCGCAGACACGACCGCTTTGAGTGAGGCCGTTGTCGTGTTTGGATCAATTCCGACTCCCCAGAAAACATCGCCATCGATTGCACACTCTAGGTATGCCGCAGCCGATGCATCTCCGCCTGCAGCAAGTGCATGCTCGAAATAATCTAGAACTCGAACATCTACGCCGTAGTTTTGCAAAATATTACAAAAGGCTGCAATAGGACCGTTGCCTTGTCCTTTAAGTTCATGTTTTTCACCACGATCGGTGATCGTTGCAGTTAGGTGGACATCTTCTCCGAGCACTGATGTTTGAGACAAGCCTTTAAGTCTAAAACGTCCCCATGGAGCAGAATCGGTTGGTAGATATTCATCTTCGAAAATATTCCACAAGTCGTTTGCATCAACTTCTCCACCTTCAGAATCAGTTTTTGCCTGTACGACTTTTGAAAACTCAATCTGCAGACGACGCGGTAGATCTAGGTGATGCTCATTCTTCATCAAGTAAGCAACGCCGCCCTTACCTGATTGAGAGTTAACGCGAATTACTGCTTCATATGATCTGCCAATATCTAAGGGATCAATTGGCAAATACGGAACGGCCCATGTGAAGTCACGAACTTCTTTACCGGCAGCCTTTGCATCACGTTCTAGATGATCAAAGCCTTTTTTAATTGCATCTTGGTGTGATCCAGAAAATGCAGTAAACACAAGGTCTCCTCCATATGGATGGCGCTCTGGTACTCGAAGTTGGTTTGCATATTCAACAGTACGACGAATTTCATCGATATTTGAGAAGTCGATATGGGGATCGATTCCATGTGACACTAAATTCATTCCCAGAGTTACAAGACAAACATTTCCTGTTCGCTCTCCATTACCAAAAAGTGTTCCTTCAATTCGATCTGCTCCTGCAAGAAAACCAAGCTCTGCAGCTGCAACACCTGTTCCACGATCATTGTGAGGATGAAGAGAGACAATGACATTTTCGCGGTTTTCAAGATTTCGGCACATCCACTCAATTGAATCTGCATAGACATTAGGAGTGGTTAGCTCAACAGTTGCTGGAAGATTCATAATTGTCTTCCACTCTTTGGTTGGCTTCCAGACTCGGTTTACAGCGTTACAGACTTCTACGGCAAACTCCAGTTCTGTACCGGTGTATGACTCTGGAGAGTATTCAAATGAAATCTTTGTCTCCGGCACAGTTGCAACAAGGTCAAGACAAAGCTGGGCGGCATCGGTTGCTATCTTTTTGATTCCATCTTTATCTAATCCAAAAACTACGCGGCGTTGAAGGGCCGATGTGGAGTTATACAAATGGATAATCGCTTGCTTTGATCCCTTGACGGCTTCAAAGGTTCGGCGAATCAGCGGATCACGAGCCTGCGTCAAAACTTGAATGATTACATCATCAGGAATCAAATTCTCATCAATGATTTTGCGAACAAAGTCGAAATCGGTTTGGCTCGCACTTGGAAATCCAACTTCAATCTCTTTGTAACCCATGGAGACAAGCAATTTGAACATCGCAAGTTTGCGAGGAGTATCCATTGGATCGATTAACGCTTGGTTGCCATCTCGAAGATCAACGGAAGACCACTTAGGCGCCTTAGTCATTTTTTGATGTGGCCACGTTCTATCGGCAAGATCAACAGGATGAAAAGCTGAATAACGATGCACAGGCATCTTTGAAGGTATTTGCTTTGGGAAATTCATTTACTGCTCCTTAAATTTGGCGGGTTTTGTCTTTTAACCGGTACGACAAAACTCCGCAGCGAGGGGACCGGTTACTTGGCCCCGCCACGGCAGCTAAGGAGGAGGCTGCGCTTTCTCATGAGTGAAGGGTAACGCTTAAATTAAAGGACTGGCAAATAACGATCGAGTTCAAATGCGCTTACTTGGCGGCTGTATTCCAGCCATTCTGCACGCTTGTTGCGAAGTACGAACTCAAAAACATGTTCGCCCAAGGTCTGGCGTACTAATTCGCTCTTTTCCATCTCGATGATCGCTTCATTTAAGTTTGATGGCAAGACGACCGGATCCTTTGAATCGGTAAGAACGTACTTTTCTTCAACGCCCTTTAAGCCAGCGGCCAACATAACTGCGTAAGCTAAATATGGATTACACGCTGTATCAGGTGATCTAAATTCAATTCTTGTTGATTGTTCTTTTTTAGGTTTATACATTGGAACACGCACTAGCGCGCCGCGATCACTTTGTCCCCAGTTTGCATATGCAGGTGCCTCTCCCCCGCCATGTAAACGTTTGTAAGAGTTAACCCACTGATTAGTAATTGCTGTGATCTCTGGTGCGTGCTTGATTAGGCCGGCGATAAATGAGCGGCCTACGGTTGAAAGATTAAACTCTGCATCGGCATCAAAGAATGCATTCTCTTCACCTTTAAACAATGAAACATGTGTATGCATTCCACTACCTGGATGATCTGTAAATGGTTTTGGCATAAAGGATGCATGGAAGCCTTGATCTAATGCAACCTCTTTTATTACATGGCGAAATGTCATGATGTTATCTGCAGTAGTTAACGCATCGGCATAACGCAGATCAATCTCTTGTTGACCAGGTGCGCCTTCGTGATGAGAAAACTCAACACTAATTCCCATTGCCTCAAGCAAGGTAATTGCCTGGCGCCTAAAATCATGACCAACAACTGCTGGAGTGTGGTCGAAATATCCACCTTGATCAACAGGAACTGGAGCAACACCGACTTCTGGAGCTTTCTTAAATAAGAAGAATTCGATCTCAGGATGTGTGTAACAGGCATAACCCATTTTGGTTGATTTTTCTAAAATTCGTCGCAGAACATTACGTGGATCCGACGGCGAAGATGTTCCATCAGGAAGTGCTATATCGCAAAACATTCTTGCTGCACCTGGTGATTCGGTGCGCCAAGGCAAAATGGAAAATGTTGCAGGATCAGGTTTTGCCAACATGTCAGATTCGGTAATGCGCGCAAAGCCTTCAATAGCCGAACCATCAAATCCAATTCCCTCTTCAAATGCATTTTCTAATTCGGCTGGCGCGATAGCAACAGATTTAAGAAAGCCCAATACATCTGTAAACCACAAACGAACAAAGCGAATATTTCGCTCTTCAAGGGTTCGAAGGACAAACTCTTGCTGCTTACTTCTATCTGCACTCATAGAAACATTGTTACAAACTCAGGTTACGAGCGTGTTAACTGCCTTACGAATCCGCCTAAATTACGAAAAAATCAGCCTTATCGATAATGCTTCTTGCAGGAAGATCACGCGTAATGACTGAGTTAGCACTTATTCGACTTCCTTCGCCAACGCTTACATTGCCAAGAACTCTTGCACCGGCTCCGATGATGACATCATTTCCGATAGTTGGGTGACGCTTGCCAATTTCAATTCCTCGAGCACCTAATGTCACGTCGTGATAGAGCATGACGTCATCACCAATAACTGCAGTTGCACCAATGACTACACCCATACCGTGATCAATGAAAAACCTGCGCCCTATCTTTGCTCCTGGGTGAATCTCAATGCCGGTTGTTGATCTGACTGCATTTGAATGAATTCGCGCAATTAACTTGAATCCAATCTTCCAAAGAAAATGGGAGATGCGATGGCCCCACACTGCATGAACACCTGGGTATGCCAAAGCAATCTCTAATCGATTACGCGCGGCCGGATCGTGACTCAGTGCGTTATCGAGATCTTCTTTGATGCGACGAATCATAAAAACTAGTCTACTAAATCTTCGTAAAGAACCGTCGATAGGTAGCGCTCACCAGATGATGCGCAGATCACAACAATATTTTTACCTGCATACTCAGGTCGCTTTGCAATCTCACTTGCTGCCCACAATGTTGCACCCGATGAGATACCCGCAAGGATTCCTTCTTCAGCAGCTGCGCGTCGTGCATATTTAATTGCATCTGCAGCAGTTGCATCTAGAACCTCATCATAAACACTGCGATCCAAAACATTAGGAATAAAGTTTGCGCCAATTCCTTGAATTGGGTGAGGACCTGGCTCTCCACCATTTAACAACGGTGATGCTGCTGGCTCTACGCCAATAACTTTGATCTTAGGGTTTTTCTCTTTAAGTAACTGTCCGGCACCTGTGATGGTTCCACCGGTTCCGATTCCAGAGATAAAGACATCAACTTTGCCCTCTGTATCTCGCCAAATTTCTTCACCAGTGGTCTTGCGGTGGATTGCAGGTCCTGCTGCGTTTTCAAATTGACGAACAAGAACAGCACCTGATGCAGCTAGTTTTTCTGCCGCTGCAACGGCGCCCTTCATTCCCTCTGCCGCAGGAGTTAGAACTAATTCGGCGCCGTAAGCACGAATCAGTTTGCGACGCTCCTTTGAAACCGACTCTGGCATCGTCATAACAGACTTATATCCACGAGCAGCTGCAACCATTGCCACAGCAATTCCAGTGTTTCCTGATGTTGCTTCAACAATTGTTCCGCCAGGTTTTAACTCACCGCTTGCCTCTGCAGCATCGATCATCGCAATTCCTAGACGGTCCTTAATTGAAGAGCTTGGGTTGTAAAACTCAAGCTTTGCAAAAACATTGCCTGCGGCACCATCTGTGATCTTGTTGATGCGCACTAGCGGGGTGTTTCCAAATACCTCTGTAATGTTGTTATAAACCTTCATTGTTTTCTCCTCTTCTCTTCTTAATTCTCATTTACTTGCGGGGCTATTGCTTTTAATTGATCTGAAATTTCAGATTTCTGCCGATTTGAGTGATGTGACTTTTAATTTTTTGCCTTTGCCTTTGGCAAAGATTCGTGCTGATTTTGGGTAAAAGTTAAATTAGCAACAGCCGCTTGTAGCAACGCAGAAATCAACCACACGGTTACGTGTAAAAAACCAAGTGATCATTGATTGCATGTATAAATTCTACCGAATCAATTGGTTTTTGCGAGTTGCAAGGTATTTGCAATTAGCAGGCTTAGTTCTCACTCCAGCCAGATGTCATCGGTAGTCTGCGATCTTTGCCAAATGCACGGGATGAAACCTTGGTACCTGGCGGGTATTGGCGCCGTTTGTACTCAGCCTTATCAACTAATGACAGGACGCGCCGGACAAGATCTGGATCAAATCCATCGTTGAGCAGTTCCTGGAATCCACGGTCTTGATCCACATAGGCCATCAATAATTTGTCTAAGACTTTGTAATCTGGCAAAGAGTCAGAGTCTTTTTGACCAGGGCGCAGTTCGGCGCTTGGTTCTTTTGTGATGGATCGCTCTGGAATTGGCGCAACTTGGCCAGCCTTAATTGCATGTTGATTTCGCCAGTTCGCCAAAGCCCACACATCGGTTTTGTAAATATCTTTAATGGGAGCAAAGCCACCAACGGCATCACCATAAAGAGTTGAATAGCCAACTGCTAACTCGCTCTTATTGCCTGTAGCTAAAACTAAATGCCCCTCTTGATTTGAAATACCCATGAGAGCAGTTCCGCGAACTCGGGCTTGAAGATTTTCTTCAGCCAGACCCTTGAGCGTTAAATTCTCAAGATAGGCATCGACCATCGGAGCAATTGGCGTTATTCGAAAATGAATTCCGGTGTTATCGGCAAGTAATTGTGCATCTTCAATTGAATGATCTGATGAGTACTTACTTGGCATTGCCACACCATTAACAGCCTTTGCACCCACCGCGTCAATTGCGATTGAAGCTACGAGCGCCGAATCTATTCCGCCAGAAAGGCCAAGGACAACAGATCTAAATCCATTCTTTGAAACATAATCGCGCAGCCCAACGACCAAGGCCTGCCACATCTCTTCTTCATCTGAAAGCCTTAGTGCTATATCCCCAACACGAGTATCTGAAACTTTGTTCGGGCTCTTTGAAATCTCTAGATCTGGCTTAGAGGTTAACTCGCTGCATTCAATGTCAACAATCAACATCTGATCTACAAACTGGGCGGAGCGGGCCAATACCCCACCATCGACGCCAACAACTATTGTGTCTCCGTCAAAAACTAGATCGTCCTGTCCGCCAGTCATATTTACATATGCAATAGGTGCGCCGATTTCCCGTGCCCTCTTTTTAACTAGCGCTAAGCGAACATCATCTTTATTGCGTTCAAATGGAGAGCCGTTAGGCACTACTAATAACCCAGGTTTACGGGCAGCGATTGCATCGACTGAGTGCCAAATATCCTCACAGATAGCAATGGCCACATCCACACCTTGGATTCGCACTACTAAGTTTTGATCCCCTGGTTTGAAGTTTCTGAACTCATCAAAGACGCCATAGTTGGGAAGATGCTGTTTGAAATAGCGTGCCTTTATCTTCCCTTGATGAATGATCGCCACCGCATTTTTGGGCCCCTTGTCCAGGTAACCAACGACAGCAACAATGTCACCGGTGATTGTGGATGCAATCTTTTCTACTGCAGCAATACTGGCTGCCTGAAATGATGGGCGAAGGGCTAGATCTTCAACTGGATATCCGGTCACGATCATCTCTGGAAAAACAATAATCTCTGCGCTTTGCATTTGTGCTTGGCCAACTGCCTCTTGGATCAAAGCAGCGTTGCCCGCAAAATCACCAACCGTTGGGTTGATCTGGGCTAGCGCCACGCGCAACTTCATTTATTAAGTGTAACGGGGGTACCCTTAGCCACGTAACCCGTTAATGAAATAGCGGCAAGTTACACATGGCCCGGGGACTGAGAAATCGGCTTCGAGGAGAGGAATAAATGTCTGAGACATTTGGCGAGAGCCTTTATGGCGGAGCAAGCCATCGACGCATCACGATCCTTGATTTAGCTGCTGCTAAAAAGCGTGGTGAAAAATGGGCGATGCTTACTTCCTATGAATCATTAACTGCTGAGATCTTTGATGAAGCCGGTATCCCTGTTTTGCTTGTTGGAGATAGCGCTGGCAACAATTTTCTTGGTGAAGAAAACACTATTCCCGTAACCGTTGATGAAATGATTCCTTTAACTCGGGCAGTAGTTAGGGGCTCAAAACGCGCCCTTGTCGTAGCCGACTTGCCGTTTGGATCCTATGAATCTTCACCAGAGTTAGCCCTTGCAACCTCGGTACGTTTTTTCAAAGAGGCTGGGGCAATGGCTGTAAAGCTAGAAGGTGCCCAAATAGAGAGTGTGAAAAAACTTGTAGCAAGTGGAATTCCAGTGATGGGCCATGTCGGATTAACTCCCCAATCTATGCATCAATTAGGCGGTTACAGAGTTCAAGGTCGAAGTGATGGAGATGTAATTGTTGAGGCAGCAAAGGCTCTAGAAAAAGCTGGTGCCTTTGCCATAGTCCTTGAACTAGTACCGGCTGCTTTGGCAAAGCAAATAACGCAATCTCTTTCAATTCCAACGATTGGAATTGGGGCAGGCATTGATTGCGATGCCCAGGTACTTGTCTGGACTGACCTCATGGGATTAACAAAGAAGGCTCCCAAGTTGGCCAAGGCATATAGGAATCTAAGAGCCGAGATGTCGGCGGCGACAAAGGAATTTGCCGATGATGTTCGAAGCGGTGCTTTTCCAAGCACCGACCAAAGTTTTAACTAAATTTCGGGTATTTTTCTAAATATTTTTTTGGTTGTTTTCTCACCGTTTTTGATAAAAATCTGATGATTAGATTGCACCGAGTTTGCTGTCCCTACTGATCAGTTTTTAGAGAAAATTACGAATTTTTTGCCCCAAAATCGGCAAAATTGCCCTCGAAAATCTGAAAATCGAGGGAAATTTACGCACAAACCCTCAATCTGAGGACGAGAATTCGAGATTTTATCGAAATTGAAGAAAATGATTAATTTTTTAGCATTTTTTCTTTTTCAATTACGAAATCTGTTAATTTTTCGCAGATGCATAAAAAAATATAAAAATTAATTTGCGACACGCGCTAAATAAAATGTCACAAAATGTTGGCATTTTTACCTAAATGATGTCACGCTTATCCACGAACAGGTTTGGGTGACGGATCCGAACCATTCCGATAGGAGAAGTACGTGGCCGCAGCAAAGAAAGCAGCACCAAAGAAGCGTCGCAAGAAGGCAGCTGCTCCAGCAGCAGCACCAAAGAAGCGTCGCAAGAAGGCAGCAGCTAAGAAGGCAGCTCCAAAGCGTCGCAAGAAGGCAGCAGCTAAGAAGGCAGCTCCAAAGCGTCGCAAGAAGAAGGCAGCTGCTACAGCAGCAGCTCCAAAGAAGCGCCGCCGCAAGAAGGCAGCAGCTAAGTAAGCATCGCTTATTAAAAAACCCGCCACTTTATGTGGCGGGTTTTTTTATTCTTTTTATTTCTTTTTTAACTCTCATCAAATCCTTCTACTTACTTTCCAGATTCTTCTTCGATTCTTTACTCGTTTTCAACTTCTCTTCGAAGTGG
>CAEZWK010000015.1_pt1 | contig 17248 bp, 17 predicted proteins | sample 7264971 | NCBI WGS metagenome assembly CAEZWK01 (sample SAMEA6813882, study PRJEB35770) | uncultured Actinomycetes bacterium | biome: Freshwater; feature: Freshwater reservoir; material: water | place: Czech Republic | collected 2015-11-04 | depth 0.5m m | reverse complement strand
CTCTAGTGATTCTGGAAACTACTTGCTCAACATCTGCTTCGGCGCGAAGAAGTTCGCGTTTTACATCACTTAACTCTGTTTCAGCAGCGATTCGAAGATCCCGTGCGTTATTGAATTTAGTGGTTGTATTAGTTATTTCTAATAGCTCAGGAAGTGTTGATGCCTTATGTCGCAGTAAACTCGTCTGCTGATCAAATCTTGCAACATCTAAAATTGAGCGTTGGTCGTTGGGAGTGGCCTTCATGCTCATAAACCCCCACTGCGACTAGATTGTTAAAAGACAGTTTAGGTTAGGGCTGAGTTAAAACCAAAAGTGAGAACCAGATTCTGTCTTTAATTGAGGGAATGACTCTAGTTTGGGGCCTAGAAAGGGGTTTAGGCGAATAGTCATTGTTTAGAGGATTAATTTAATTTAGGCTCCATCCATGCGCAAGAAGTTAATTGCATTTATCTCAACGCTCTCGTTGTGTTTTTGTCTCCCAACGATGCCAGCGAAGGCAATAGAGAATGGCACCGATGATCTAAATAACGCTCTAGTTGTTCAGATTCAACTCAATTTCTCAAATTACACCACTTCTTGCAGCGGTGCATTACTTGCTCCGAAAATTGTTGTCACAGCAGATCACTGTATAAAACTTGTTGGAGAGAGCAATAAGAATAATGTTATCCAGAGTGCCAAAGTTGCTCCTGCCGGCACTGCACGTGATGGCAATCTCACTTCATATGTAAACGTTACTGATTTTTTTCTTACCCCTAGAGAAGGCAAAAATGGTGCAGCTTTTTTAGTTCTTCAATCTGCGCTAGATTTTAAATTTCCAGTTAGAATTGCATCAGCTGCAGATATTGATGATCTTCAAACAAAAAAGTTACCTATCAAGTTTGCTGGCTATGGGATTACGGACAAAAATCAAATCGTGTACAAAGCTTTTCCCCAGATTGCCGATGGGGAACTCTTTAGCAATCTTGAAAACTCACATATTCATTTTAGATCTAATCCGGCAGCACCCTGTGGCGGAGACTCAGGCGGTCCAGTTTACCAACAGCTAGATTCTGAAGTTTTACTGATAGGTGTTATCCAAGGTCCCTGGTACACAAGGGCAAACATGTACTGTTCGACCGAAACTTTAATTCCAGGAGGGGTACAGCAGAATAAAGCTTATGCATACAGCGTCTACATTCCTCTATACACATCTGATGCGGTTTCAGATTTAAAGTTAGCTACGGATAAAGTGAGCTCTGCTCGGGTTCTATCAAATCCAAATAAAGATGAACTTGACTACAAATCGGTACAATTGAAACACCAAAAGTTACTAAGTCGATTTGATTTTCTGAAGCGAAGGTATGTAAATAACTACATTGTTCTAGCCATGGAAAAAAAGGCACGCTATTTACCATTTAGTCCTTTAGGAGATTATTCAAAATTTATCGCCGAAATTGAGAGCTTTAATAAGAAGATTGATTCATCTTTAAGAATTTGGGATCGACGGTTTATCACTAAAATTGAATGTGTTTTGGGAGACAAAACGAAGATAGTCACTTCTAAGAGTCCTAAATGTCCAAAAGGGTACAAGATAAAATGAACAAGAGACTTACTACATTCTTATCTGTTCTGGCTGTACTGGTTTTGCTCCCCCTGTCTCCATCAAATGCTGCCTCTCAAACAGGTGGGATTTGTTCCAAAGCTGGAAAAACAAAAGTAATTTCAGGAAAGACTTTTAAGTGCATTAAGTCTGGAAAGAAACTATCGTGGATACTCACTCCCTCTATTTCAAAGGTAACTCCCGAAGCACCAAAAATCGTTGAGACTTGGTGGCGGGCAATGCTGGATAGTAGAAGCTTCAGCCAGGTACCAACAGTTATTCAAAGCATAGACATCAAATCTGCGCCAAATGTTCCTAAATCTGAGACTGACAAAATCGCAGCACATTTTAATGACACTTTAATTTATTGGTCTCAATTTGTAGTTAATCCACAGCCTCTCTACACGACCATTGTCAGTGAGAAAGATTATGAGTGGTACATGAAACGATGGCAAGAATTAGGAAGTGATAACACCGGGCAATATTGGTGGGATAAGACTGGAAATGGTGAAGGTGGCGCAGTTGGATGGAATAACTCAGGTCAAATAAATATGTACTTTAAAGTTTTAACAACAAGACCTTCAACTCTGGCAACACGAGAGCACGTCTTTCACGAGGTTACTCATTTCTTCCAAGCCACGGCTCTTAAGGATGAAGTAAACAATACGCCTTGCTGGTTTGGGGAGGGGCAGGCACAGTTTATTCAATCTGCACATGCTGATAAATCTGAGACTGTAGCAAAGTCAATAGCGATTCAGAATCGAAAATGGGCCATAAGCGCTGTCAACAAATATATAGGTACTACAAATTCTGTAGATGGGCTATTCAATGCGCTCACGAATATTAGTAGAGGTGATGTTCTATGTAATCGAACTGAGCCATTATTGGGCTACACATTGGGTCAATTAGTGAATGAAAAACTTGTTGCAGATTTCACTTGGATTAAGGTCATAGATTTTATGAAGAAATCCCCCGAAAACGGTTGGCAGGCTTCTTTCAATTCAACTTTTGGAATTTCAGCAGAGGATTGGTACAAAAAAGATTTGATCCCCTACTTGATTGCTGAACTAAAAATCTAAACCATTATTTGGAACACTTTACCTTTACGTGGGCGGTGAGGGTTTCGAACCCCCGACATTCTCGGTGTAAACGAGACGCTCTACCACTGAGCTAACCACCCGGTATTGCAGGATCGAATCTTAACTTACGAGCCCGCATACTACTAAATTGCGCTTATAAAGATGCGATTGCAGCCTTGTAATCAGAGTTCTCGCGGGCAGCCCAACCATTCTTTACTTCCCATCGCAAAACTCCTGCTTTGTCGATTAGAAAACTTCCGCGAAGTGCGCAACCTTTAGTTTCATCAAAAACTCCATAAGATTTTGCAACTGCGCCATGTGGCCAAAAATCTGAAAGAACAGGGAACTGATATCCCTCTTTCTCAGCAAACAAGCGTTGTGCGAAAGGTGTATCACAAGAAATTGCGATCACCTGCACAACATCATTTTGAAATGCTGAAAGATCATCACGGATTGCACAAAGCTCACCGGTGCAAGTTCCAGTGAATGAAAAGGGATAGAACATTAGCAAAACATTCTTCTGGCCCTTAAAAGATGAGAGATTTATTTTCTCTCCATGTTGATTTGCAAGTTCGAAATCAGGTGCTGCTTGTCCAATTGATAATGTCATTGGGCAAACTTACCGCTTAACTGACTTACGTGCCACTAGCCGTGTTGCAGTCCAATCTTTTGCGAGCGCAATTGTTGATGTTTGACTCAGACCAGCCACGGGGGCGGCATCTTGAATATCACTCGGCTCCACATGCCCCTTGCGACCCACTTTTGGTGTCATTATCCAGATGGAACCGCTATCGGCGAGATAAGTGATTGCATCCATAAGTTCATCAACTAAATCACCGTCACCATCTCTCCACCAAATAATCACCGCATCTACAACATCTGTTGTGGAGTTCTCGATAAAATCTGTCTCCGTAATTGAACCGATTTCGTCTCGGAGTATGGCATCGCAATCACTATCGAAGCCGACCTCTAGTACGAGGTCGCCTTTTGCTAATCCCATCCGCGTTGGCACAGGATAAGTCCACACAATCGGCCCAAGATGCGCAAGAGGTAAATTGGCCCAATTTTTGGCCCTTTCAATTTCCACTTACAGGCCATAACACGCGAGAATAGGCACATGAGCGAAAACTTCGAGGCGCCGGATCTAAACATCGATCAACTGGTCGATACCGATCCCTCTGAGTCTGCCGAATGGCGTGCATCCTTTGATGCCGCATTAAAGGCTGCCGGGCCAGTGCGTGCTCGTTACTTGATGCTTAATCTTTTGCAACATGCACGTGAACAAAATGTTGGAATATCAGCTCTAAGAGCCACTGACTACATCAATACTATTTCCCCAGAGCATGAAGCACCTTTCCCAGGTGATGAAGATTTAGAACGCAAGATTCGCCGAATAAATCGCTGGAACGCTGCAATGTTGGTTCACCGAGCACAACGTCCAGGAGTTGGTGTGGGTGGACATATTTCAACGTATGCATCTTCTGCTGCATTGTATGAAGTTGGATTTAACCATTTTTTCCGCGGACAAGATCATGCTGGTGGTGGAGATCAAATTTTCTTCCAGGGACATGCAAGCCCAGGTATGTATGCACGAGCATTTCTTGAAGGTCGACTTACTGAAAACCAACTAGATGGTTTCCGCCAAGAACTTTCACATCCAGGCGGTGGACTCTCTTCTTATCCGCATCCTCGATTAATGCCAGAGTTTTGGCAGTTCCCAACTGTTTCAATGGGAATTGGTCCACTCAATGCAATTTATCAGGCACGCTATAACCGCTATTTACATAATCGTGGAATTAAAGATACAAGCGATCAGAATGTTTGGGCATTTCTAGGTGATGGCGAAGTAGATGAAGTTGATACGTTAGGTGCAATTGGTCTTGCGACTCGAGAAAAATTGGACAACTTAACATTTGTTGTTAACTGCAATTTGCAACGCCTTGATGGACCAGTACGAGGCAATGGAAAAATCATTCAAGAGCTTGAAGCAATTTTTGGTGGCGCCGGGTGGAATGTCATTAAAGTTGTTTGGGGCCGCGGTTGGGATCCACTCCTTGCAAAAGATCGCGAAGGCGCTCTAGTTAAAGTTATGAACGAAACTCTCGATGGTGACTATCAAACATTTAAAGCTGAATCAGGTAAGTATGTGCGTGATAATTTCTTTGGGCGTGATCCCCGAGCAGCAGCTTTGGTAGCGGACTGGAGCGATGATCAGATTTGGAACCTAAAACGCGGTGGCCATGACTATCGAAAACTATTTGCCGCATATACGGCTGCAACACAAAAGAATGGCCGGCCAACAGTTATTTTGGCAAAGACTGTTAAGGGTTGGACACTTGGTTCTCACTTTGAAGGTCGCAACTCCACTCATCAAATGAAAAAGATGACTCTAGAAGATATTCAAATGTTTAGAGATACCTTGCATCTAGATATTCCAGATTCAAAGTTGGATAAATACTTACCACCGTATTACTTGCCTGCACCGGACTCACCTGAGGCAAAGTATGTGGCAGAGCGAAGAGCAGAACTTGGTGGTTCAATTCCACGCCGTCGCTCAATTTCACGTCCTCTGACTCTTCCAGATGAGAGCGTGTATGAATCTGCAAAACGTGGCTCTGGGCAACAAGAAATTGCTACGACAATGGCATTTGTTCGTATGCTAAAAGATCTTGTTAAGGATCCTGGGTTAGGTTCTCGAATTGTTCCGATTATTCCAGATGAGGCACGAACATTTGGTTTAGATTCTTTGTTTCCATCCCTGAAAATCTATTCACCTCATGGCCAAAAATACACGGCCGTTGATCGCGAACTCATGCTTTCATACAAAGAATCAATTTCTGGTGTGATCTTGCATGAAGGAATCAACGAGGCTGGATCTGTAGCATCCTTTACTGCAGTTGGCTCTTCATATTCAACTCATGATGAGCCAATGATTCCGATGTACATTTTCTATTCAATGTTTGGTTTCCAGCGAACTGGAGATGGATTTTGGGCAGCGGCAGACCAACTTGTTCGTGGGTTTGTAATTGGAGCAACAGCCGGGCGCACAACTCTCAATGGCGAAGGATTACAACACGAAGACGGACATTCGCTTTTGCTTGCAGCAACAAACCCCGCAGTAGTTGCCTACGATCCAGCATATGCATTTGAGCTAGGACACATCGTTAAAGATGGTCTTCGAAGAATGTATGGAGAAAATAGTGAGAATATTTTCTACTATTTAACGGTCTATAACGAGCCTTACATTCAACCCGCAGAGCCAGAGAACCTCGATGTTGCTGGTCTGCTGAAGGGAATGTATTTGTACTCACCTGCAAAGAAGTCTCGTAAAAAGAGTGCACAAATATTGGCATCAGGAGTTGGTGTTAACTGGGCCCTAAAGGCACAACAACTTCTAAACGATGACTGGGGCGTTAAAGCCTCTGTCTGGTCTGTGACATCATGGAATGAACTTCGCCGTGATGGTCTTGTGACTGATCGACATAATTTATTAAACCCAAATGATCAGCGCCAAGCATACGTAACTACAAAACTTACAGATGCAAAAGGACCAGTAGTTGCTGTTAGTGACTACATGCGTGCTGTTCAAGATCAAATCTCTCCTTGGGTAGAGCAACCTTTCTACTCATTAGGAACAGATGGTTTTGGATTATCAGACACCAGAGGGGCTTTGCGTCGCCACTTTAAAGTTGATGCCGAATCAATTGCAGTTGCTGTTCTGCAACAGCTATTCGAAACTGGAAAAATCAAAAAGAGCGTCCTTGCAAAGGCTATGGCTAAATATAAAATTCACGACGTGACAGCTGCAGATGCTGGAAATACAGAAGGCTCTGGTTGATTTCTTAGACTAAAAGATTGAATTTGCTAATTCTTTTCTAGCAGAAACTAGCCGTGGGTCTCCTTGATCCACCAATGCAAATAGATTAAGCAAATGTGTCTTTACCTTGTTTTTGTCATCGCCAGTACAAGTTTTAATCAAAGTTAATAACCTAGAGAAGGCAGCTTCTACGCCTCCATTTACAATTTCTATATCTGCAGCCTTTAGTTGTAGATCAATATCTTGTGGAGATTTTTCTGATTCCTCAACAATCTGGTCAAGTTCAAGACCTTCAGTTCGCATCAAAAGTTGAGTCTGTGCCAAGCCAAGTTTGGCCAAACTTTCATTTGGCTTTCTAGATAACCATTTTTTGTATGCAGCCTCTGCCAAGGCATAGTTTCCTGACTCTAAAGCCAACATCGCCTCTTCTTCTTCTGGTTCAATCTGTTCAACAGGTGCCTCACCAATTCCTTGTTGCGCCGAAAGCGCTAAGACTTTATCAATAACAAGTCGAATTTGTGCTTCTGGATAAGCTTGTTCAAACAATGGAACCATCTGCTCAGCAATAATTGCAACTGCATATGGAACATTTTTGGTTTGAAAAGCCTGTGCAATTTCTGGATGTGTATCAATGTTTACTCGGGCCAGGCTCCACTTTGCTTGGTAGTCAACCTCTAGTTTTCCAAGAGTTTTAACCACTTCTTGGGACTCAACACTTCTGGGCGACCACATAAGAACAATGACAGGTCTAACCAAAGATAAGGGCAAAATGTTTGAATTCAGATTCTCAACGGTTACTTCAAGACCTGGTAATGGCACATCTGGATCAACCTTTGGCTTTGTCAAAGAACTCAAATCAAAGGCCTGCCCGAAATTAGGTGGCAAACTCATAGTGTCATCCTATCGAGCGCGCTAATTACCCTGCAAACAGCAATCTTATTCACCAAACTAACGCTCCTACACTTTAGAATAAGCCCATGGCAACTTCAAAGAAGATCAGTAAATCTGCTCCAGTGGCGTCAAAATCAAAAAAGAAATTGAATGATTTTGGAGTATCGGGGCTTCCAATAAATAAAACACAGCCTTTCTACTTTGGGTTTGTTGCAACTTTGGGTGTTTTAACAGCAGTTATCTTGTTGCGGGCACTTGAGAGTGTGAGTCAAATTTTTGTTTTAATCCTTGTTTCACTTTTCTTAGCTACGGGATTAAACCCAGCTGTAGAGGCCTTGCGCAAACGTAATCTTTCACGTGGTTCTGCTGTTTCTGTTATTTTCTCCTCTGTCATTCTTTTTGTTGTGTTTTTTGCCTTTGTAGTAGTTCCTCCGGTTGTTAATCAAGGATCCAATCTCATTGAAAATGCCCCACAGTTACTAGATGATTTGATGAAAAATGGAACTATTAACAGTTTGAATGACCAATTTGGCCTAATTGATACATTGCAATCCAGATTAAATTCTGTAACCTCTGATGGAACCTTATTGATCTCAACATTTGGCGGGGTAATTGGAGTTGGTCAAAGCATTCTTTCTGGATTCTTCACTGCACTGACTATTTTAGTACTTACGCTGTATTTCATAACATCACTTCCCCAAGCCGTATCACTAGGACTTTCTCTAGTACCTGCATCTCGTCGGGAAAGAGTTGGAAAACTAACCAATGCAGTAATTGAACGAATTGGTTTGTTTGTAGGAAGCCAGATCCTAATTGCTGCAATGGCTGGTGTTTTTGTTGTTCTCTTAACATCGATATTAGGAATGCCATCTCCAATTGCAATTGGAATGATTGTCTTTGTTGTGGCCCTAATCCCACTGATCGGTCACTTCATCGGCTCCGGCGTAGTTACTTTGATTGCACTAACGCAATCTCCTTTAATTGGACTCATCGCATTCGTGGCTTACGTGGTCTATGTTCAAATAGAGAACTACGTTGTTACTCCCCGAATAATGAAGCGAACACTGTCAGTGCCTGGAGCGGTAACAATTATCTCAGCTTTAATTGGATCTTCACTTTTGGGGTTGGTGGGTGGTTTGTTGGCCGTTCCTGTTGCTGCTTCAATTATTTTGATTTTGGATGAAGTGGTAATACCACGCGCAAATAAAGCTTAAAATTCAAGAGGAAGTTTCTGATTCACTCCAGTAACAATGGATGTAATTTCAGATAAAACTCTGTGGACTGAAGGCTCCCCTAACCATAGATGTTTAGCCTCATCGACTGCAATTATCTTTATCGTTGGAACGATAGAAAACCTAGTGCGTGCTTGATCTGGCTTTAGATAATCATCTAACTCTGGGACCAGTGCGATAACTGGTCTTTGATCGCTATTCCAATATCTAAGTTGTTCATCAGTAGTTGTTCTTAGTGGTGGGCTAAGCAGGATCAAACCTTTGTGACGTGGATCTTTTGCATGTTGAAGTGCTAAGTCAGTTCCAAAGGACCAACCAACAACCCATAGGTTTTCTAGCTTTAGAACATCAAAGCAATAGTTCAACATGGCTTCTACGTCGTAATGTTCGGCTTTACCATTATCGAATTCACCAGTACTTGCTCCGGCCTCACTTGATGTTCCCCGTGTATTGAATCTGACCACAGTTAGATCAGCCATTGCAGGCAAACGATTAGCAGCTTTTTTGTAAATGTGACTGTCCATCATCCCACCTGCTGTGGGAAGAGGGTGTAAACATAAAACTGCGCCCTTCGACTTTTGTAACGGTGCAGCAACTTCGCCAACCAAAACAACACCGTCGTTAGTTGTTACGTGAAATGGGGTTCTAACTGATGGATAGATGGAGCCGGGTCCAACTCTCATTTTCATGCTTCAGATTCTATCTGTAGGAGGCTAGGCTTACACACATGGCCAAATCGTTTAAATCTTATAATCCAGTTACCAATAAAGTCATTGGAACATATCCAATTCAATTAGATAAAGAAGTTGATCAAATAGTAGCCCGGGCGCGAGTTGCATCTCCTAAATGGGTCAACCTTGGTTTTAGCGGCCGCAAAAAAACTTTACTCGCCTGGAGTAATTACATTATTAGAAACATAGAAGAAGTTGCATCTCTAATCTCTCTAGAAACAGGTAAGCCCCTAAGTGATGCAAGGTTAGAAGTGAGCATTGCAGTAAGCAACATTGGTTGGGCCGCACGTCACGCAGAAGATGTCATGAGAACTTCTCACAGAGCACCTGGTGCCTTGATGGCAAACATGTCAGCCACTGTTGAACGCTCACCAGTTGGTGTTGTCGGAGTAATTGGGCCGTGGAACTATCCAATATTTACTCCGGTGGGATCAATTGCATATGCACTGGCTGCAGGCAATACCGTCGTATTTAAACCAAGTGAGTACACACCTGGAGTTGGTGTTTGGTTAGAAAAAAGTTTTAGTTCCGTAGCTCCATTCGCAGACATCTTTACGACGATCACTGGCTTAGGCCAAACTGGTGCAGCGTTATGTAATAGTGCGATCGACAAGCTTTCCTTCACTGGATCCACAAGAACTGCAAAACTAGTCGCAGCTGCATGTGCCACAAATATGATTCCTGTGGTTTTAGAATGTGGTGGAAAAGATCCCGTAATCGTGGCATCAGATGCAAATATTGATCGCGCCGTTGATGCAACGATTTGGTCTGCGATGGCAAACTCTGGACAATCGTGTATTGGCGCTGAGAGAGTCTATGTTGATAAAAAAGTTGCTTCGGTGTTTATTTCTAAAGCTGTTGAACTGGCAAAGGCGATAAATGCTGGCGCCCCAGGAGAAGGTAACTATGGTCCAGCGACTATGCCATCGCAAATAGATGTGATTGCCTCACATATTAGAGCGGCAATTAAAGATGGTGGAAAGTTTGCCTATGGAAGCACAAAGTCAGTTCAAGCTCCTTTTGTTCAACCAGTAATTTTGGTTGACGTCCCCGAAAGTTCTGTAGCGGTTCGGGAAGAAACCTTTGGTCCCATAATCATCATAAATACTGTTGAAAATATGCAAGAGGCAATTGAGCTTTCAAATTCGTCAAGATATGGATTAGGGGCAAATGTTTGGTCAAAGCGACAAGGAAAGAAAATTGCCTCACAACTACAGTGCGGAATGGTTGCAATAAATTCAACCTTCTCATTTGCTGCAATATCTGCAGTGCCCTTTGGGGGAGTAAAAGACAGTGGTTATGGCAGAGTTCACGGACCTGAAGGCTTACTTGAGTACACCTTTGCACGCACAGTAGTTCGAACTCGATTTAATCTTCCAATCAACTTTTTAAGTTTTAAGCGCCGAGCAAAAGATGATCGTCTTGTTATTAAAGCAACTAAATTGCTTAAAGGAAGATTGGGCTAACTAAACTTAAACATAAAAATGCCTTAATCTAAAACTTTGGGGCATTCCTTGTTCGTTCGGTATTTGGACGGCGATTATCTTTCTTACTCCAACAAGTGTTGTGCCAATGTCGACGTCCTTCTTCATCATATTCAAGCCAGGCAACAATGTGTGGTGTTGCAAGTGGAATCAGTTGATCACATCCTGGGCATCTGTATGGCTTAGTAGAACCTGAACCGGTTAAGCGGCGAACAATGTATGTTCCATCTTTGTGATCTTCTCTGCTCTCACCCGTAGAGGCGATGTTAATCTCCCGTGGTTCCACAGGCTTTTCTCGCTTTTTTGGATAGTTTCTACGGGGGCTCACAGGAGTATTTTCGCATAGTAAAGTATCGGCATGAGCCTCATCGAAGTTAAAGGCCTTAAAAAAAGTTATGGTGATCTTCAGGCGGTTCGTGGGCTAGATCTACAGATTGAACAGGGTGAAATCTTCTCCCTGCTTGGGCCTAATGGGGCAGGAAAAACTACAACCGTAGAAATTCTTGAAGGTTTCCGAACTCGCGATTCAGGATCTGTCAGCGTCTTAGGTGTTGATCCCCAAATTAAAGGTCATGAATCTCGCATATGGCGCAATCGTATTGGGATTGTTTTACAAAACTCAGCAGATGCTGGTGACCTAAGTGTTAGTGAAACTGTTGAACATTTTAGTAACTACTACTCAAATCCATTAAATGTTCAAGAAGTTATAAATAGTGTTGGACTAGATGAAAAACAAAGCTCACTTATTCGAACATTATCTGGTGGCCAACGCCGTCGGCTAGATGTTGCACTTGGCATCATTGGAAATCCAGAACTTCTCTTCTTAGATGAGCCAACAACAGGTTTTGATCCACAAGCCCGTCGTGCATTTTGGTCACTGATTCAACAGCTTCGAAATGATGGAACTACTATTCTTTTGACAACGCATTATCTAGATGAGGCACAAGCACTTGCTGATCGTGTTGCTGTTATAAATCATGGTCAGATTGTTGAAATCTCAACTCCCACAGAGCTAGGCGGGCGAGCAACCGCTCAGGCAACAGTTCAATGGCGCGATGGAGCACAGATCAAGTTGGAGAAGACAGATAACCCAACGGCATTGGTTTCAAAACTATCTGCACATTTTGGTGGCGAAGTCCCTGAAGTGATCGTTACAAGACCGTCACTAGAAGATATCTATCTAGAGATGATTGGGAATCCAAATGAATAAGGTTCCTAGCGCACTTAAAATTGGACTTCGTCGTGGAAGTTTAGAGATCAAACAGTTTTCGCGTCAAAGAGAGTCCGTAGTATTTACTTTGTTTTTCCCAGTTATTTTGTTGGTAATTTTTGGTTCGGTATTTCAAAATACGATTGCCCCAGGAGTTACATTTTCTCAGTACTTTGTAGCAGGAATGATTGCCTCAGGACTTGTTAATACCGGTTTTCAAGCATTAGCCATAACAATTCCTATGGAACGAGATGTCGGTGCTCTTAAGCGCCTTAGAGGCACCCCGATGCCTGCATCTAGTTACTTCATTGGCAAAGCAATCCTAATTTTTGCAAGCATGGCTGTTCAGATAATCATGCTTCTGGGATTTGGAGTTCTATTTTTTGGGTTAGAGATGCCTACTGATATTAGTAAGTGGGTAACCTTTACTTGGTTAGTAATCCTGGGCAGTGCATGCTCAACGGCACTTGGGATTGCCTTTTCGATAGTTCCAAAGTCTGGCAGAGGTGCCTCAGCTGTTGTCTCACCGATTGTTATCATCCTTCAATTCTTTAGCGGTGTTTTCTTTGTCTTTACCCAACTACCAACTTGGATGCAACAAGTTGCAGCTATTTTTCCTCTTAAATGGTTGACTCAAGGCATGCGCTCCGTTTTTCTGCCAGACTCTTTTGCAGCAGAAGAAGTTGCTAAGTCTTGGGAAATTGGAAGAACTTTTGTTATTTTGATGCTCTGGTTAGCAATTGGAATCTTTTTCTCAGTCAGAAAGTTCAAATGGGATCGTGATTAAACGCATTCTTCTAGCAGTTCTAGTTCTGTCACTTATAACTCCTGCAGCTGTATTGCCATCTCATTCAGCAACTAATTCACCTGCACCAACAAAGAAGCCAACGGTTACGAAGAAGCCAACAGCAAAACCAACGGTTACGAAGAAGCCAACAGCAAAACCAACGGTTACGAAGAAACCAACGGCAAAACCAACGGTTACGAAGAAACCAACGGCAAAACCTAAGGTTAAGAAAAAGCCAAAGCCTAAGGCAACTTCAAAAGTTGCTCCTCTGCCGACTCCTGTTTGGCCTCCAAAGGGTTATAAAGTAAGCAGTAATGGCAGCACATTTGCAAAGATTCCAACACTCGATGCACTTAAGGGGCTTTCTAATATTGATGCAGTTTTGGAGAAGTCACTTGCGGTCCAAGAAGACGGGGTTAGAGTCTGCGAAAAGTATGCATGTGGGGCAATTCAAGTAGCATCAACTGTTGGTTGCACTTACTGGATCGTTACAGCTGATGTTCGAAACCAAGTATCGGCTACAGATAAGACACTTAAGGTTTTAGGCCAACTTCGCACTACCTACACAAAAACAGGACCAAAGCAGTTTGCAACAATTCTATTGGTTAGTAAAGAGCTTTTAGATCCACTTCACTCGATAGGAAACTTCAAAGCAGATTGCCGAAGTGATATTCCCGTTGAAACCGTTCCTACAACAACATATACAAGCAACTCTTAACGATTAGCTCCTGGAACCCATAGTTGATCACCAATTTTTTTATTAGCATCACGGGCTAAAACAAAGAGAAGATCTGAACAGCGATTTAAATATTTTGCAGTAAGTGGATTTACTCCTCCACCAAATGCATGGATTGCAGCCCAAGTGCGGCGTTCAGCTCTTCGAACAACTGTGCGCGCCACGTGCATATGGGCCGCGGCGGCAGTCCCTGATGGAAGTACAAATGATCGTAGGGCTTCTAATCCAGCGTTGTACTTATCGATCTGCTCTTCTAAGTAAACAACTTGTGATTCAAGAACACGAAGTGGTTCAAAAGCTGGTGCGTCAACGACAGGAGTACAAAGATCTGCGCCAACATCAAAGAGATCGTTTTGAATTCGAATTAGAAGTGCACGAACATCTTCTGATAACTCATCTGCTGCAAGTACAACACCGATCGTCGAATTTGCCTCGTCAACAGTTGCATAAGCCTCTAGGCGTGGATCATTCTTTGAAGTACGGCTCATGTCTCCAAGAGAGGTTGTGCCGTCGTCACCAGTCTTTGTGTAAATGCGCGTTAAATTAACCATGGCCCTAGCCTATAAGTAGACTCCGCCTATGGCATCCCAAGTGGCATCTCTCGACCGCTTCCGTATCGTGGGGGGCATGCCACTTCATGGTCAGGTAACCGTTACTGGGGCTAAAAACTCAGTTTTAAAGTTAATGGCTGCATCATTATTGGCGCCGGGAAAAACCGTTATTCGAAATGTGCCTGCAATTGCAGATGTGGAGATCATGTCTGAACTCCTGACTCGCTTAGGTTGCACAGTTGAAAGTAATTTAGGAATACTCACAATTGATGTTCCGATTACTCCAGATCATCGAGCAGATTATGACTTGGTTAGAAAAATGCGTGCTTCAATCAATGTATTAGGGCCCCTTGTTGCCCGAATTGGTAAAGCAGAGGTAGCGCTGCCTGGTGGAGATGCAATTGGTTCACGCGGTTTAGATTTTCACATTAAAGGATTAGAAGTGTTAGGTGCAAATGCACATATTGAACATGGATATGTCATTGCTAATGCTCCCAAAGGATTGATTGGAGCACCCATAGATTTAGATTTTCCTAGTGTTGGTGCAACCGAAAACATTATGACTGCGGCAGTGCTTGCACGTGGAGTGACCACTATTGATAACGCAGCACGTGAACCTGACATTGTGGACTTAGGTGAATTTCTAATCTCAATGGGTGCAAAGATTAAAGGACTTGGTAGTTCGGTAATTACAATTACCGGAGTTGAAAAACTCTCTCCTACAGATCACACAACTGTCGCCGATCGAATAATTACGGGCACTTGGGCATTTGCTGTAACAATGGCAGGTGGTGACATTTCTATTCATGGTGCTAGGCCAGAGCATCTAGAGCTACCTCTGGAGAAGTTGGCTTCGGCTGGGGCAATTATCACTTCGATTGAAAATGGCATACGTGTGCGGATGAATAGCCGGCCCCAATCAATTGATGTTGCAACATTGCCTTATCCTGGATTTCCAACTGATCTCTTACCGATGGTGATTGCTTTAAATTCAATTGCCGATGGACACTCATTGGTGACAGAGAATGTCTTTGAATCTCGATTTATGTTTGTTAATGAACTCATTAGATTAGGTGCTCAAATTAGTGTGGATGGACATCACGCATCCATTACAGGAATTAACAAACTTTCGGGCGCACCGGTTGAGGCTCATGACATTCGTGCAGGTGCTGGTTTAATCTTGGCAGCATTAGTAGCAGACGGTGAAACAACGGTTGATCAGGCTTTTCATGTTGATCGCGGATATCCAAACTTTACTGAACAGTTACAGAGCTTAGGAGCCAAGGTGGAGAGAGAATGAGAGAGATAGGACCTGACCGAAACCTGGCACTTGAGTTAATTCGCGTGACTGAGACTGCAGCACTTGCAGCTAGTCCCTGGGTAGGTCGCGGTAAAAAAGATTTGGCAGATGCAGCTGCAGTAAAAGCAATGCGCGAAATGATAAACACTGTTGATATGCAGGGAATCGTAGTAATTGGTGAAGGTGAAAAAGATAACGCACCAATGCTCCACAATGGTGAGCAAGTAGGCAATCAACAAGGCCCTCTTTGTGATGTTGCTGTCGATCCAATTGATGGGACTTCATTGACTGCAAATGGGATGAATGGGGCTATTAGCGTTATTGCGCTTGCACCTCGCGGTGCGATGTTTGATCCTGCAGGTGCCTTTTATATGGACAAGATAGTTACGGGTCCAGCAGCGGCTACAGTCATCGACATAAAAGCATCTGTTGCTCAGAATATACAAGCGGTAGCAAAGGCAAAAGGATTAAAAGTCGGTGAAATCACTGTTGTAGTTTTAAATAGACCGCGTCACGAAAAATTAATTAGTGAAATTCGCGCAGCAGGTGCGCGCATCCGGTTGATTCAAGATGGTGATGTTGCAGCAGCAATTGAAACAGCGCGTCCGGATGCTGGTGTTGATTTACTCATGGGCGTCGGTGGCACACCAGAGGGAGTCATTACAGCAGCAGCGATGATCTGCTTGGGTGGAAGCATTCAAGGCCAACTATATATTGATGGAAAGAATTCAGGACCAGTCCTGACTACTCGTGATCTAGTCTCATCAGATGATGTTTTCCTAGCAGCTACTGGAATTACTGATGGGGAGTTAGTTCACGGAATTAGATACACGCCTTTTGGCGCCTTGAGTCAATCAATTGTTATGCGTGGAAAATCACGTACGGTTCGAATTATTAATACTGAACACCACTTGAATCAAGAGTAGTAAAGCACAAGCTATCAAGGCTTAATTTGCAAAAAGAAAGTAATTAAGCAAAAAGAGTACAAACAGAAAACTAATAGATTGCGTAAGAGTTTTTCTTAGCCAACTGACTCAGTAAGAATTGATACTCGGTTATTTGCAACTGATAAGAAGCCACCACTTACCTTAAACTCAGTGGTGCTTCCATCGCTTGCTTCAATACTGACTTGTCCATCGACTAGCACTCCAAAGAGCGGGGTGTGATCGGTCAAAATACCGATGTCACCTTCGACTGTGCGAGCAGAAACAGAGACTGCCTCACCCGACCAGACTCGCTCTGCTGGAGATACTAATTCGACTTTAAGTGTCATCGTTAAATTACTTTCCTACACTTGCAGCAAGTTCGGCTGCATTTCGCTCAACGTCATCTAATCCACCGCACATAAAGAATGCCTGCTCTGGAATATGGTCGTACTTTCCATCAGCTAGCGCTTCAAATGCTGTGATTGTCTCTGATAGAGGAACAAATGAACCATCAATTCCTGTAAAGACTTTTGCGACGAATGTGTTCTGTGACAAGAAGCGCTGAATACGGCGAGCGCGACCTACCAACACACGGTCGTCTTCTGAGAGTTCATCGATACCAAGGATTGCGATGATGTCTTGAAGATCTTTGTAACGCTGCAAGATCTGCTTGATTCGGTTTGCAACACGGAAGTGGTGCTCACCGATATAGCGTGGATCCAAGATACGTGAAGTTGAGTCAAGTGGATCCACAGCTGGGTAGATACCAAGCTCTGAGATCGGACGAGACAAAACTGTTGTTGCATCTAAGTGGGCGAAAGTAGTGTGTGGAGCTGGGTCAGTAATGTCATCTGCAGGAACGTAAATTGCCTGCATAGATGTAATTGAGTGACCACGAGTAGAAGTAATGCGCTCCTGCAATTG
>CAEZWK010000013.1_pt1 | contig 25269 bp, 24 predicted proteins | sample 7264971 | NCBI WGS metagenome assembly CAEZWK01 (sample SAMEA6813882, study PRJEB35770) | uncultured Actinomycetes bacterium | biome: Freshwater; feature: Freshwater reservoir; material: water | place: Czech Republic | collected 2015-11-04 | depth 0.5m m | reverse complement strand
GTTTCTTAACTATTTATACAGCGCCATCTGCCCTGCGCCTGCATATTGATTGGGCTATACTAAGCGTATTGGGCAAGTAGATTAATTTAACGTGGAGCCAACAAAGCATAGTGCCCGGAACTTTTCGCACTCAATTAGAGTTTCGAGATCGCGCCGGTGCCTCAGCAGAAATTGCTAGTGCACTTGCTAGCTGGCACTACTTAAATTTTGAAGTTGTTGAAAACGGTGAACCGATGGGTGAGATTTTTCGGTTCACACCAGAGTTAGGAATACACAGGGCTTCTATCGATCAATCTGGTGCGGCGCTGTTATCTGAAAATCAATTAACTCAAAGCCTTGCTAAGTCATTTGATGAAGAATCTTTACGGGAAAGCATTGCGAAAATTCTGGGAACACCGTGGGAAAATCAACTAGAGCGCTTTAGAAGTGCTGACACTCTGGCAACTGCTCATCTACGGGCAATCTAAGCGATAAGATTTAGCCATGAGCCAATTAAATGAAAGCCCAATCATCACGGTTGAACGACGCAAAGCCGTCACAATAATCATCGCAGCAATCATTTTGTCGATCGCCCTTGGTGGGGGATTAATGAAGGTGGGCTCTGGTTTTGCATCCCGAAGCAGCGATGGAATAACCGTTACTGGCTCGGCAAAAATCTCTGCAACTGCAGATAATGCCGTGTGGGTTTTAAATGTCAGTCTGTCATCGCCGGCCGTATCAACGGCAGTAAAAAAAGTTGACTCTGATGTGGCCGCACTTTCTGATTATTTAGTCAAAGCTGGAATTCCAACTGATGCACTGACTCTTGGCGCGGTTTCAACTTATGCCAACGAAGAGTACGTCAATGGAAATGCAACCGGTCGGATCCTTTCTTACCGAGCAAACCGTGAAGTAACCGTGCGTTCAAAAGATGTGGACTTGATTTCAAAACTTAGCCAAGGAATTGGCACCCTGCTTGCTACAGGAATTAACGTGAACAACTACGGACCTGCCTATTACATCTCTAATCTTCCAGAACTTCGTCCGCAGTTAATGGCCGAAGCAATGAAGGATGCAAAGGTTCGCGCCGAGGCGTTGACTAAGGCTGTGGGTGGTGAAATCGGATCACTTGTTAATGTTAAAGCTGGTCCAATTCAGATCACCACACCGGATTCAACGATGACAGCTGACTATGGTGCCTATGACACAAGCACCATCGAAAAAACTGTCACGGCCACTGTTTCTGTCACCTTCAAAAGTTAATAGTTGATAACTCAAAGCATTAGGCAGATGATGAGATTCAGTTCAAAGGTGAGGTAGATCTCACCCCACACCAGATCCAACCATTAATTAGATCTCTGTCCATGAAAAATTCTGATACTTAGAGTGGCAAAAGTTGAGTTGAAGGATTAGATTTGGGATATGAAAATTGCTGTGTGCGTTAAGCAAGTTCCCGATTCTTGGGCTGAAAAGAAGATGGTAAATGGGACTTTAGATCGCGAGAACGTAGACGCTGTACTCAATGATTTAGATGAATATGCGGTCGAGGAAGCACTTCGAATTGCTGAGGAACACGGTGGCAATGATGAGGGTGGGCCAAACACTGTCACGGTGATCTCTATGGGCCCGGAGCGCGCAACAGAAGCTGTTCGAAAAGCGCTGTCTATGGGTGCAAATGATGCGATTTTAGTTACAGATTCCAAATTGGCAGGTGCCGATGCGCTCACAACTTCTGCAGTGCTTGCGGGAGTTATTTCAAAAGAAAACTTTGATCTAGTTCTTTGTGGAACAGAATCTACGGATGCACGTATGAGCGTTGTTCCTGCAATGCTGGCAGAGCGACTAAGTTCAGCACAGTTAACTTTTGCATCTTCTGTAACAGTTGATCCAGCATCAGGAAAAGTAACAATTTCTCGTGTGACAGAAGCTGGTGTTGACGAGATGTATGCAAACTTTCCGTGTGTAATTTCAGTTGTCGAGAAAATTAATGAGCCAAGATACCCATCATTTAAGGGAATTATGGCGGCAAAAAAGAAAAGTATTGATGTTCGTGATCTTGCAGCTGTTGGAGTAAGTGTTACTAGTGCGTGGTCTCTTGTTGCAGATTCAGCACCGCGACCTCCACGTGCTGCCGGGATAAAAGTCACTGACGATGGATCCGGTGGCGAAAAACTAGCGTCTTATCTAGCAGAGAAGAAGTTGATATGAGTAACGTATTTATACTTGCAGACTTTCTTGATGGTAAACCGACAAAGACCAATGCAGAGTTGGCAACAGCTGGTGCAAGAATTGGTTCAGTAACAGCGGTAGTTCTTGCCCCGGTCGGGAAAGGAGAAGCTCAAGCATCTTCATTAGCCACTGGTCCAATTTCACAAATACTTATTGTCGAATCAGATTATTTCTCGCAGAATGGCGTAGCAGCTGTTGCGGATGCACTTGCGCAGTTAGTAACCACCAAGTCTCCTGCGGCACTTCTTGTAGCTTCACATGCATTTGGTAAAGAGGTTGCTGCAAGAGTTGCAGTAAGGACTGATTCGGGAATTATTACTGACGCTGTGGATGTTTCATCTGATTTAACAGCAACACAACTTGTATTCGGTGGCTCTACAACCGTGCATTCAAAGGTATCCCATGGAACTCCAATTATTACAGTTCGTCCAAACTCAATTAATGCCGAGTTAACTCCAGCTACTCCTGTTGTTGAAAAAATCGAACTTGCACTAGATGAAAATTCTAAGAAAGCAACTATTACCTCTTCAAAACCTCCAGTACAAGGTGATCGCCCACAACTTACAGAAGCAAACATTGTTGTTTCTGGCGGGCGCGGTACCAATGGTGATTTTTCACCAGTTGAAGCATTTGCAGATTCAATGGGCGCAGCTGTTGGCGCGTCTCGAGCCGCTACAGATGCAGGTTGGTATCCGCACACCCATCAAGTGGGACAGACTGGAAAATCGGTTAGCCCTCAACTTTATGTTGCCTGCGGAATTTCAGGAGCAATTCAGCATCGCGCAGGAATGCAAACGAGCAAGACGATTGTGGTTATCAATAAAGATCCTGAAGCCCCACTCTTTGAAATTGCAGATTTTGGCGTGATCGGTGATTTATTTGCCGTGCTGCCTAAGGCAACCGAAGGCGTAAAAGCCCACAAGTCCTAGACTTAGGTCTGTGCCTTCGATCTATGTAGACCATGCTGCAACGACACCAATGTCGCCTGCAGCTTTTGAGGCAATTTCTACACAGCTGCAAGTACTTGGAAATCCATCTAGTTTGCATACACATGGTCGTTCAACTCGAAAGTCTGTAGAAGATGCAAGGGAAGTAATTGCAAAGCAAGTTCATTGCCTTCCAAGTGAAGTTATTTTCACTGCTTCTGGAACTGAGGCAAACAATATTGCGCTTAAAGGTTTGTACTGGCAAGGTCGCTCTCAAGGCAAAAATGTTGTCGTGATTTCGGCTATTGAACACCATGCAATTTTGGATCCTGCGCAGTGGCTTAAAGATCACGAAGGCGCAGAGTTGATCACCGTCGATGTGACAGCTGATGGAGTTATTGATCTAGTTAGTCTTAAAAATATTATAGATAAGAAAGGTTCAGAAATAGCAGTTATCTCGATTATGCATGCCAATAACGAAACTGGAACTCTGCAGCCAATTTCTGATGTAGTCGCGATGGCAGGACAGATTCCTGTCCATACCGACGCAGTTCAAAGTTTTAAGAAAATTCCTCTTTCATTTTCTCAACTTGGCCTCTATGCAATGTCACTGAGTGCTCACAAAATTGGAGGACCACTTGGAATAGGAGCTTTAATTTTAAAGCGTGCAGTCGAAATTCCTGCGCTATTGCATGGCGGGGGACAGGAACGCGAAATCCGCAGCGGCACCCTCAATGCGCCAAGCATCGTAGCTTTTGCAGCAGCGGCTCAGGATGAGTATCAAATTGCGCAGGTTATCGAATTAAGGAATGAATTCATCAAACAAGTCAAAGAGCAGTTTCCAGATGTGATCATTAATGGAAAAAACGTTGATCGCTTGCCAGGAATAGTTAATGTAACTTTTCCTGGAACACAAAGTGACACATTGTTACTGCTATTAGATAAAGCAAATGTTTCAGCATCGACAGGATCGGCCTGTAGCGCAGGTGTGCACGAGGCCAGCCATGTATTACTTGCAATGGGTCATACGCAACAGAGCGCTCAATCATCATTGCGATTCTCATTTGGTTCTACAAGCACTCACGATGATCTCAACTTCATACTCTCTGTTTTACCTGATGTAATTGCCCGAGGAAGGGCGGCCAATACCAAATGAAGTTAATTGCAGCAATGAGTGGTGGCGTTGATTCGGCTGTTGCAGCAGCGCGCGCTGTTGAGGCTGGCCATGATGTTATTGGTGTGCATCTTGCTTTGGCTGCTAACCCACAAAAGTATCGATCGGGTGCACGTGGCTGTTGCACAATTGAAGATTCACATGATGCACGCAGAGCAGCCGACGTCATTGGGATTCCCTTTTACATTTGGGATATGGCCGAAGAGTTTCACGATGGCGTTGTGGAAGATTTCTTAGCTGAATATGCAGCAGGTCGTACTCCAAACCCATGCCTTCGTTGTAATGAAAAAATTAAGTTTGCAGCCGTTCTAGATCGTGCGCGTTCAATGGGATTTGATGGCGTTGTCACAGGCCATTATGCGAGAACACAGATAAGTGAGAATGGAAAGACTCTTCATCGCGCTGTGGATCATGCAAAAGATCAATCTTATGTTCTTTCAGTTTTGACGATTGAACAGATTGCTGGAGCGATATTTCCTCTAGGTGATACGACAAAAGTAGATATCCGCAAAGAAGCAGAGGCCCGTGGATTAGCTGTTGCACAAAAGCCAGATAGCCATGACATTTGCTTTGTTCCATCAGGAGATAACGCTGGGTGGTTACGTGATCGTTTGGGCAGTGAAACCGGACCTATCGTTGATCAAGACGGCAACAAAATAGGTGAACATAAAGGTGCGTACACATACACGATTGGTCAACGTAAAGGCTTGGGCCTCACAGTTCCAACAGCCGATGGCTCACCTCGTTTTGTTTTGAAAATTGAACCTGTAACTAACACTGTTGTTGTTGGAGCTCGTGAAGAATTAGCAATCACAACAATGAGGGGTGAACGCCCAGTTTGGTGCGGTCCGAAAGTAACCGATAAAGAGCAAGCGGGTTTTGTGCAGATTCGAGCACACGGTGCTGCCTTGCCTTGTACATACCATTTTGATGGCACATTACTGGTTGCAAATTTGTCAGAACCACTCCTTGGCTTAGCAACAGGACAAGCAATGGTTATCTACGACGGGGATCGAGTGGTTGGCTCTGCGACGATATGTCAGACGCAGTGATTATTCTCAGAACCATGTTTGAATGTGTTAAGAGATTATTGGTAGAAAAAGATGAGTAATCAAGCTAGACACCGCATAACTGAGTTGATCAATGAAATTAGAGATCATCAGTTTAAATATTATGTGTTAGATCAACCGTCAATTTCGGATGCACAATTTGATGAGTTGCTTAAGCAACTCCAAGCACTTGAAGATAAGAATCCAGAATTGCGACAAGCAGATTCTCCAACTCTTCACATTGGGGGAGGCTTTTCAACACAGTTTGAACAACGCGACCACATTGAAAAGATGATGAGCCTTGATAATGCCTTCGATCTAGATGAGTTGGCTGCCTGGTTTGATCGAGTTGAAAAAGAAGTCCCAGTACCAACATATCTTTGCGAAGTTAAAGTCGATGGACTTGCGATTAATTTAACCTATGAAAACGGCCAGTTAGTCAGAGGATTAACCCGAGGCAATGGTGTGACCGGGGAAGATGTGACTCTTAATGTCAAAACAATTAAGAATTTGCCTCACGTTCTGGAGGGAGAAAAAACTCCGTCTCTTATAGAGATTCGCGGCGAAGTATTTTTCCCAATTGCAGCATTCAACGAACTCAATGAATCTTTAGAAGAATCCGGCAAATCTCTATTTGCGAATCCAAGAAATGGTGCGGCCGGTTCATTGCGCCAAAAAGATCCACGTGTCAGTGCATCTAGGCCCCTGTCAGTAGTGGTTCATGGAGTTGGAGCGCGCGAAGGGATCAACTTTGATTCACAAAGTCAGGCATATGCAGTACTGAAAAATCTAGGTCTGCCAACTAGTGATCGTTTTTCTGTTGTTTCATCCCGCAAAGAAGTTGAGAAATTTATTGAGCATTATTCAAAGCATCGACATGATGTTGAGCACGAAATCGATGGTGTAGTGATTAAGGTTGATTCACTGGCTGATCAAGAAAAAATTGGTTATACCTCTCGTGCACCTAAGTGGGCTATCGCTTTCAAATATCCGCCGGAGGAAGTCACGACCAAACTTTTGGATATTAAAGTAAGCATTGGTCGAACTGGTCGTGTTACACCTTATGCCTTTATGGAGCCAGTAAAGGTTTCGGGATCAACAATTACTCATGCAACTCTTCATAATAGTGAGGAGATTTTGCGCAAAGGTGTTCTGATTGGCGATGTAGTTGTGATTCGAAAAGCCGGAGATGTTATTCCTGAAGTATTAGGACCAGTCATTGATCGACGAACTGGAAAAGAAAAAGCCTTTGTTATGCCTTCTCACTGTCCAGAGTGTTCAACGCTCTTACGTGCAATGACAGAAGGTGATGTGGATATTCGCTGTCCAAATATTCAGAACTGCCCAGCACAGCTACGAGAGAGACTTTATTACATTGGTTCAAGAGCTGCACTGAATATAGATGTCTTGGGATATGAAGCGGCCACAGCCCTTCTTGATGCAAAGATAATTAAAGATGAGTCTGATCTTTTTGACTTAACACATGAAAAGCTAATGGGCTCTGATTTCTTTACCAAGAAAGATGGAACTCCTGGGGCAAATATTGACAAACTGTTGGCTGCACTTAAATCTGCAAAGAAACTTCCACTATGGCGAACACTTGTTGCACTTTCTATTCGCCACGTTGGTCCAACAGCGGCGCAAGCTTTAGCTAGTTCCTTGGGATCCATGGAAAAGATTTCTAAAACATCAGCTGCTGATTTAGCAGAGATCGATGGAGTTGGAGCAACAATCGCTGAATCTATTGTGGAGTGGTTTTCAATTGATTGGCATAAATCAATCATTAGTAAGTGGAGCGCAGCCGGTGTTGCCATGGTCGATGCCCCCGTTAAAAAACTGCCACAAACTTTGGCTGGGTTAACTTTTGTTGTGACAGGTGGGCTAAATGATTTCACCAGAGATGGAATCGCTCAAACGATTGCCGATCATGGTGGTAAAGCATCATCATCGGTTTCTAAGAAAACTGATTATGTTTTGGTGGGCGCTGACCCAGGCTCCAAGTTAGCTAAAGCACAGGAACTTGGCGTAGCAATTATTGATGAGGACCAGTTCAAGGCTTTACTTACTAAAGATCTACCCGCGAAGTAGCACTAAAACCTCCAACAGAACCAGCAAAAGCAAGTAGTAGTATGTACCCATGATAAATCTTGCTAGCGAAATCACTCGCGAACTTCCTGCATCACCATTAACTTTTGGTGTCATTACCTTTGTTATTTTTTCAGCACTTCTGTATTTAGTCCTTCGCTTAGACAGATAACGCTTTGGCTCGAATAGGTATTTATGGGGGAACATTTGACCCAATTCATGTGGGTCATTTACATGTAATACAACAAGTTATTGAAAAGAATTTAGTTGATCAATTAATTGTTGTTCCAGCTGGTCAGCCATTGCTTCGAACATACGCCCCAGTGGCCTCTCCGGAAGATCGCAGACAGATGTGTCAGCTTGCAATTAAAGATTTACGCGCAGATGTTGCTGCAAAGGTAAGTGTTAATCCCATTGAAATACTTCGCACAGGGCCAAGTTATGCCATTGATACAGTCGAAGCCATCAAGCAAACATATCCAGAGGATCAAATTATTTTGATAATCGGACAAGATGCAGCCGAAAAACTAGATCAGTGGCATCGAATCGAAGACCTCAAAGGCCTAGTTGAGTTCTTAATCATCAAAAGACCTGGTTTTTCAGGCGACGGTACTGACATTGGTGCAATTGATGTAGCTGCAACCGCGATTAGACAAGGATTCAGCACAGAAGTTTCGTTATCGGTGGCCGCATTTATACGAGAGAATAACCTCTATGACAATTAGTAATAGAACGTTCGAGATCACTCAAGTTGCTGCAAAAGCTGCAATAGACAAGATTGCCGTAGATGTTGTTGCACTTGACCTGTCCGAACAACTGGTACTGAGTGAAGTTTTTCTCATTGCTACAGGTCAAAATGAAGCACAAGTCGATGCCATTGCAGATGAAGTCGAACGCAAGTTAGCAGCTATTGGTGATAAGCCATTACGACGCGAACATGGCGCAGAATGGATCTTGCTGGATTATTCAGATCTAGTTGTACATGTTCAAAGCGCCGAACTACGTAAGTACTACATGCTTGATCGTTTATGGAATGACTGTCCACAAATTGAACTCGAAGCCGTAAAGAATGCAGCTGCCCATGGCAGGTAACCGCGTAGTTTTATGGCGTCATGGCCAAACTGATTGGAATATTGTTAATCGATTCCAAGGTCACTCCGATATTCCACTCAATCGTGTGGGAGAGTTTCAGGCAAAGCATGCAGCACAAATTTTGGCTGGCATGAATCCAACAGCAATTATCTCTAGTGATTTGGGTCGGGCAAAAGAAACTGCCCAAGCTTTGGCAAGCATTACTGGATTAAATGTTGAGATCGATGTTGATTTGCGTGAGACCAATGGTGGAAATTGGGAAGGCAAAACCGGCGCAGAAAATCGAGCAGAAGATCTCCAGAATTTCATTCGCTGGATTGATGGCGAAGATAACCCTGCCGGAACAACTGGTGAGCGCAGAAGTGAAGTTGCAGTTCGCGCAATACGCGCCATCACTAAAGCGTTAGCCGATAAAACTGATCAAGTTTTAGTTGTTACAACTCATGGTGGAACCGCTCGATGCATTTTGGGATCTTTACTTCAACTGCCAATGTCACATTGGGGTGTAATTGGCGGGCTATCAAATGCATCGTGGTCAGTTCTTGAACGCAATCCACGTCAGTGGCATTTAGTAGAACATAACGCAGGATCTATTCCTGAACCTGTTTTTGGTGAAGAAAGCGGCGCAGCACCTGCATAAATTCACGAGGGCAAATACGGTAAGGTCAGCACTCGTTAGAAATCTAGAAAACCAACATTCTAGAAATAAGGGGCTATAGCGCAGCTGGTAGCGCACCTGCATGGCATGCAGGGGGTCAGGGGTTCAAATCCCCTTAGCTCCACGTATGAATAACAACGGTAACGAAGAGCGCGAACACGCGGCGTACGACTTTGCCTATGTTCAAGAAAAATGGTTACCAGTTTGGGATCAACTTCAACCATTTAAGTCTGGCGACAAAGATGACAAGCGTGAGAAAAAATACGTTCTTGATATGTTTCCTTATCCTTCTGGTGATCTTCATATGGGCCATGCCGAGGCATATGCACTTGGCGATGTAATTGCTCGATATTGGGCACAAAAAGGTTTCAATGTTATGCACCCTATTGGTTGGGATGCATTTGGATTACCTGCAGAAAATGCTGCAATTAAGAGAAACTCTGATCCTCGAATTTGGACTTATGAAAATATTGCAGTTCAAAAATCTTCAATGCGTCGTTATGCATGTTCTTTTGACTGGGATCGCGTTTTCAATACATGCGATCCTGAATACTATAAATGGAATCAGTGGCTATTTTTAAAGTTCTATGAGCGAGGATTGGCATATCGAAAAGATTCAGCCGTTAACTGGTGTCCAGGCTGTCAGACTGTATTGGCTAATGAGCAAGTCGTTGCAGGCCTTTGCGAGCGATGTGATTCGGCCGTCACAAAGAAGAAGTTAAATCAGTGGTATTTCAAGATTACAGATTATGCCGATCGCTTGTTAGATGACATGAAACAACTAGAGGGTAAGTGGCCAGATAAAGTCCTTACGATGCAACGCAACTGGATTGGTCGCTCTACCGGAGCAAATGTTGACTTTGTAATAGAAGGTCGCAAAGAGCCCATCACTATTTATACAACAAGACCTGATACTTTATTTGGTGCAACATTTATGGTTGTTGCTGTCGATAGCGAACTAGCAGCAGAGTTAGTTACAGGAACGGGCGTAGAGGCAGAGTTTGCAAAGTATTTGGAAACAACTAAAGCTGCAAGTGACATCGATCGCCTTGCTACGGATCGTCCAAAAACTGGAGTCTTCTTAAATCGTTTTGCAATCAATCCAGTAAATGGTCAGAAGCTGCCGATATGGGCAAGTGACTACGTCTTAGCTGATTATGGAACTGGAGCCATAATGGCCGTTCCGGCACATGATCAACGCGATTTAGATTTTGCACGAGCAATGAAACTGCCTGTTCAAGTAGTTGTAGATACAGGCGGGGAAGACCCAAATACATCAGGAATTGCAACTTCAGGTGACGGAGAGTTGATTAACTCAGATTACTTAAATGGTCTTAGCAAATCTGACGCAATTGCTGCAATTAATAAGAAATTAGAAGCAGATAAAAAAGGTGCTGCTGCACGTAACTATCGCTTGCGCGATTGGCTAGTTTCGCGTCAACGATACTGGGGCACTCCTATTCCAATCATTCACTGTCCATCATGTGGTGAAGTTCCTGTGCCGTTAGATCAACTGCCACTTACTTTGCCTGATGCTGAAGGCTTAGATTTGAAACCTAAAGGGACATCACCGTTGGGTGCTGCAACCGACTGGGTAAATGTTAAGTGTCCTAAATGTTCTGCAGATGCAAAGCGCGATACAGACACTATGGACACATTTGTTGATTCATCTTGGTACTACCTGCGTTATGCCGATCCAACTAATGCCAACGAACCTTTCTCTAAAAAATCCGTTGATACATGGTTGCCGGTAGATCAGTATGTGGGTGGAGTGACACATGCAATTTTGCACCTTTTATATAGTCGCTTCTTTACCAAAGTTCTAAACGATATGGGAATGGTGGATTTCAATGAGCCATTCACACGTCTTCTAAATCAAGGCATGGTCGTAATGGATGGTTCTGCGATGTCAAAAAGTCGCGGTAACTTAGTTCGCCTCTCCGATGAGTTAGAAAATCATGGCGTGGATGCAATTCGTCTTTCTATGGTTTTTGCAGGACCACCAGAAGATGATGTTGATTGGTCTGATGTTTCACCTTCAGGTTCGGTTAAGTTTTTAAATCGTGCATGGCGTCTATCTGGTGATGTAACTAGTGCGCCAGGTGTGGACTTTAGTAAGGGAGATTTGGCTCTACGTAAAGCAGTCCATAAAGCTCTACATGATGCATCCTTTGCCGTTGAATCATTTAGATTTAATGTTGCAGTTGCTCGAGTCATGGAGTTAGTAAATGCAACTCGTAAAGCTATAGATTCTGGATGCGGACCAGCAGATCCTGCTGTACGTGAAGCAGTTGAGGCAATTGCAATCATGCTTTCACTTGTTGCACCCTTTACTTCTGAAGAGATGTGGGAGCGTTTAGGACATAAGCCATGCGTTGCACTTGCTGGTTGGCCAACAGTTGATCCAGCTTTACTTGTTGCCGATGCAGTAACCGTTGTTGTGCAGATAAATGGCAAAATCATTGACCGAATCGATGTTGCGCCGACAATTACAGATGCAGAGTTAGAGGCCGCCGCAATGGCGCTTGCATCTGTGGTGGCTGCATTATCTGGAGTGACTATAAATAAGGTAATTACTCGGGCACCAAAGCTAGTTAACATAGTTATCAACAGTTAAAACTAACCTGAAGTAAGGGTTTACAAAAGGCGTTGAAAATGCGCCCATGGAACATCTAAGAAATGCCTACGAATCAATCTCAAACTGGTGGTTTGATCTTCACTACACGCCAAATCAAAAACGCGGACTCTTACTAATAAGTCTCTTACTTTTAGTTATCTCTTTCTTCATTGTTGTTCGAGGAAATACGGCGCCAGCAGAAGTTGAATTTGCCTTACCAGTAATTGTGCAGGAAGTTGAAATATTTGTAGATGTTGCAGGAGCGGTTAACAATCCTGGCGTCTACTCACTTTCAGGTAAATCTCGAGTCATCGATGCGATCAAAGCAGCAGGAGATAGCGCGCCAGGGGCAGATTTGAGCACAATTAACTTGGCTCGAATTGTTAGTGATGGTGAGCAAATTTATGTTGACTCAGCATTTTCAGGTGGTACTTCTGGATCGGTAAAAAGAAACTTAAGAACAGGTCCAATTAATTTAAATCGAGCGACAAAATCTCAGTTAGATTCTTTGGATGGAATAGGTCCCGTTATTGCCCAACGAATAATTGACTTTCGAAAAGCAAACGGTCCATTTCTAACTATTGATGACGTCCAAAAAGTCAGTGGAATTGGTACTGCAAAATTCGCGCAGATCAAAAGCAAAATACAGGTCTAATCGATTTCAGGGCAATCGCCCTAGGTGGTGGTATCTGGTGTGGTGCACTTATACAAAGTGCTGTGGCTCCATTCAGGGTTGCACTGGCTGCTGGGCTACTCATTATTTTTTCTCTGATTGGCAAGAAAGCACGGTTCACGGTTTTAATTTTTGCCGTTCTTGTCGGCTCTACTGCCATGTCACTCAGGCAGGCATCCATTGAGAGTTCAAAGATTCAAGAGCACTTTGATTCCACAGTGCAGTTTCAGGCACAGATTGTTACTGATCCAAACCACACTCTTTCCGACAATTACTCTTTCATCGCAAGACTCTTAGTCTTTAGCGATGCTCACAAAGAGTTTTCTTTACGTGTACCTATTCGAATCATTTCTAGGGATGAGATTGATGTATTACCCGGTCAATTAATCAAGGCATCTGCGCGCGTTGTTGATAGTAAAGAAGCGCGTGTTGCAGCCTTATTTATTGTCGATGGGGAGATTGAAGTTATTTCGCAGCCATCACAGTGGGCATCATCACTTGGCGCCATCAGAAATGGACTGCGAGATCATTCAGGTGATGGTGATTCTGGTTCATTAATTCCTGGGATGGTTCTGGGTGATACCTCTAAACAAACCGCAGTTTTTAAAGAGCAGATGAAGAGATCTGGGTTAACGCATTTAGTTGCCGTCAGTGGAGCAAACTTTGCAATTGTTTCTACATTTGTTTTGTGGTTGATGCAGTTTCCCTTTAAGAAGAAGAGTTATCGGCTATTTGCAACTTCGATAGCACTTATCTGCTTTATTGCACTCGTTCGGCCTTCACCGTCTGTCCTTCGGGCCGCTGCGATGGCGGCAGTATTGATATTTGCACAAGCCAGCAACCGAGCAACTGATTCCATTCCTGCACTTGGTTTTGCAATGGCCGCGGTGGTTATTGGTGATCCTTGGCAGGCGCGCGATGCAGGCTTTGCACTTTCAGTTTTAGCTACGGCTGGTTTATTGCTGTTTGCCCCAATTATTCGTGATCGATTGCCGATCAATAAAAAGTTTGCAGAAGCGGTTGCACCACCAATAGCAGCAATGATCTTTTGTTCTCCTGTCGTTGTGGCTTTATCAGGATACATGTCTCCAATGAGCATCATCGCAAACATACTTGCAGCTCCTGTAGTTGCGCCAATAACTATTGTTGGCTTCATCGCAGCTTTGTTCTCACCTTTTGCGCCTTTTATATCAACAATGCTGATTTGGTTTATTCGATTTCCTGCAGGTTTTATCGTAGGGGTGGCCCACCGAATATCTGATTTTCCTGTATTAACTATTCACAACGGGAAGGTTGGTTTTTCAATAGTTGCCGTAATCCTTGCCCTGTTGTGGTTGTTTAAAAAATCTTGGAAAAAAACCAGCACAGTTGCTCTTGTGCTAATTCTCTCCCTTACTTGGATTCAGAGATGGCCAGCAAATGATTGGCAGATTGCAAACTGTGATGTTGGGCAAGGCGATTCAATGGTTATCAACCTTGGCAGTGGGAGAGCAATAGTCATCGACGTTGGTCCTGATGCCCGGGCCGAAGATAAATGTTTGAGAAATCTAGGAATCAAAGAGATTCCGCTACTTGTTCTTTCCCATTTTCACGCAGATCACGTGGGAGGTCTATCTGGTCTTACTTCGAATCGGAATGTTGGCCAAACTTGGATTAGTAACAATGCCGAACCGATACTAGAGAGCAAAAATGCGTTATCGCTTTTAGAGAAATCCAAAATCGTGGTTGCACAAAAGGGCATGAACGCAAAAATCGGGCTAGTCTCTCTTGAAGTTTTATGGCCAGATGTGAACATCAAAGAGTTTGAAGAGATGCCGGGAGAAGGTTCTCAAATAAATAACTCCAGTATTGCGATGATTATTTCCACCAATGATTGGAGCATCTTTACTGCAGGAGATCTTGAACCTCCAGCCCAACATCAGCTTTTAGGGGCGCTTAGAAAAGTTGACATCTATAAAGTCTGTCACCATGGTTCTAAGTATCAAGACATAGAACTTATGAGTGAACTTTCGGCCCAGATCGCGATTATTAGCGTGGGTGTCAAAAACTCCTATGGCCATCCAGCACCTGAAACTATTGCCGCTTTGACTAGACTGGGAACTCAAGTAGTCCGAACAGATCAAGATGGCGCAATAGCAATTACTGCCAAAGCTCACCACTTGCGAGTTCGAAAGAGTAAGTCAGAAATCGGATTGTTTTACTGGAGCTAAAGGAAGGATTGGTTAATGGATTCCATCTACCTCATCCTTGGCCCAGAATCGGCCTTAGCAGAACGGGCGTTGACCAAACTGCAAGCAGAGTTAAAAGATGAAAAATGTGAAGTCACAACATTGTTTGCTGGCGACACAATTGTTGGAGACATTGCAGATGCTCTAGCACCATCACTTTTTTCAGAGCGACGAGCCTTAATCATTCGTGATTTACAAGATTTACCAGAAGATAACCGTCCAGAAATTACGCGTTACATTGAAGCACCTGACCAACTAACGACTCTCATTTTCGTTCATAAAGGTGGCGTCAAAGGTAAAGCTCTCATTGATGCGATCAAAAAGGTAAAACCACAAATAATTGCATGCGAGGCGTTAAAAAAAGAGGCAGAGAAATCTGATTTTGTTAAAACACTTTTTCTTGACTTAGGCAGAAAAGCATCACCTGCCGCAGTTGCTGCGCTGGTGGGGGCTCTTGGGAATGATTTAAGAGAGCTTGCAGGTGCGGTCACACAGATCTCAGCCGATGCTCCCGCAGGAGTTATAGATGAGTTAATGGTAGATAAATTTCATCAAGGTCGTATTGAAACAACTGGATTTGATGTAGCCGATGCCACACTTGATGGAAACCTGCCAGCAGCTTTGATTGCATTGCGTAGCGCTCTTGAAACAGGAACAGATCCTGTAATGATTACTAGTGCAATTGCATCATCGCTTAGATCTCTTGCAAAAGTCTCTGGCGCAAACCGCAATCAAAAATCTTTTGAACTAGCTGGCGCTCTAGGGATGGCACCATGGCAGATTGATAAAGCACGCAGGCAGTTGAATCGATGGAACCCTGGCCAAATCGCTGATGCGGTGGGTGCCATCGCAATGGCAGATGCCGAAGTCAAAGGCGCGGCAAGTGACCCTATTTATGCGCTTGAAAAGGCTGTAACAAAGATAGCTTCATCGCAATTTGACCGTTAGATACACGCTTGCGTACGCTTACCCTCTGCCCAACAGCCCATCGGTCCCAATGACTGATCGGGTGGGGCTAAAAATGAAGTGGAGTAACACGTGTACGCAATCGTTAAAGCTGGCGGACGCCAGGAGAAGGTCGCAGTTGGCGACACAGTAATCGTTGATCGTATCGACGCTGCTGCTGGCGCAACTGTTTCATTTCCTGCCGTACTACTAGTAGATGGTGCCGCGGTTACAACCGATGCAAAAACTCTTGCAGGTGTAAAGGTCACGGGCGAAGTTCTAGAAGAGCTCAAGGGACCAAAGATTGATATTTTGCGTTACAAGAACAAGACAGGTCATCGCCGTCGCCAAGGATTTCGTGCGCAGTTGACTCGTGTAAAAATTACTGCAATCAATGGCGCGAAGTAAGGGGCTGAGATAAATGGCAAGTAAAAAGGGTGTCTCCTCGACACGAAACGGTCGCGACTCCAATCCACAGTACCTTGGCATCAAGCGATTTGGTGGACAAGAAGTTAATGCAGGCGAAATTCTTGTTCGCCAGCGCGGAACACATTTTCACCCAGGTAAGAACGTAGGTCGCGGTAAGGATGACACTTTGTTTGCACTAGCTGCAGGCGTTGTTGAGTTCGGTCGCGCTCGCGGTCGCCGTGTAGTGAATGTGGCACCGGCAGCTTAATTTTAGGTTTCTCAAAGAGAGCGAGCCGTATATATGCGGCTCGCTTTTTTATTGCAATTGATATTTAGAGATCGATTTTAATGAAAGTAGGGAGTTAACAGATGACAACATTTGTCGATCGTGTAACCCTCTATGCAATCGCAGGCAAAGGTGGAGATGGTTGCGTCTCTGTTAAGCGTGAAAAATTTAAGCCACTTGGTGGACCAGATGGTGGAAATGGTGGTCGTGGCGGCGACGTCATATTAATTGTTGATTCAAGTGTTACAACGCTTCTTGATTTCCATCACTCGCCACATCGCAAAGCAACCTCCGGTCATCAGGGATATGGCGATCGAAAAGATGGTCATCAAGGTGAAGATTTAATTTTAGGTGTTCCAAATGGAACAGTTGTTTATGATCACAATGGTGAACAGATCGCTGACCTAATTGGTAACGGAACAACTTTTCTTGCAGCACAAGGTGGTTTTGGGGGACTCGGAAACCTTGGATTATCTTCATCGAAAAGACGTGCTCCAGGTTTCGCACTCCTTGGTGAGCCAGGCCAAGAAAGAACATTAACTCTTGAATTAAAATCGGTTGCAGATATTGCACTCGTTGGTTTTCCAAGTGCAGGTAAATCTTCTTTGATTGCTGCGATCTCAGCTGCTCGTCCTAAAATTGCAGATTATCCATTCACAACTCTTGTTCCTAACCTTGGCGTTGTTCAAGCAGGAGAAACGAGATTTACGGTTGCAGATGTACCTGGATTAATTCCAGGTGCCTCACATGGCAAGGGTTTAGGACTTGAGTTCTTGCGCCACGTAGAACGTTGTGTTGCTTTGGTTCATGTTTTGGATTGTGGAACTCTTGAGACAGATCGCAATCCAGTTGCGGATCTTCAAGCAATCGAAAATGAACTGGCACTTTATGGTGGCTTAGAAGATCGCGTTCGAATTGTTGCGTTGAACAAAATAGATTTGCCGGACGGAAAAGCGATGGCAGATATGGTGGAATCAGAGCTTAAGGCGATGGGTTACGAGGTCTATCAAGTGTCTGCTGCATCTCGTGAAGGTTTACAAAACCTTAACTATGCAATGGGACGTTTAGTTCAAAAAAATCGTGCACTAGCGGGATTAGAAGAGAGAACTCGAATAATTTTGCGACCAGTCCCAGTTGATGATTCAGGCTTTGTTGTAAAGGCAAATGCAGATGGATCATTTACTATTCGAGGACAAAAGGTTGAGCGTTGGGTGCGCCAGACAAACTTTAAGAACGCAGAAGCCATTGGTTACCTTGCAGATCGCTTGGCCCAATTAGGTGTTGAAAAAGATTTGTTTAAAAAAGGCGCAGTCGCCGGTAGTGAGGTTCGAATCGGTGACGGTGCAACTGAAGTCATCTTTGATTGGGAGCCAACAATCGAGGCTGGAGCAGAACAACTTGCTGGCCATTTATTCCGCCGCGGTGAAGATTCACGTCTTGAATCAACCTGGGCGATGACAGAAAAACCCGTAGATGAATTGAGCGAAGATGAAATCGCCAAACAGTGGGAATACAACGTTGAGGACCCACGCACACCTAGACTTTCAGCACCGATAGTAAAAGAAGAAATAGCGCAGATCAAAGAGGATGGAGATGACAAGTGAACCGAGAGCAGATCACTGCTGCGAAGCGAATTGTCATCAAGATTGGCTCATCATCCCTAACGGGTAAAGCTGGTTCATCACTTGATCCACAGGCAGTCGATAAACTTGTAGACGTAGTTGCTGCATGTAAAGCACGCGGGTCAGAAGTAGTTGTTGTTTCATCCGGTGCAATTGCAGCTGGTTTAGCACCACTTGGTTTATCAAGTCGTCCAAAAGATTTAGCAACCCAACAAGCTGCTGCATCAGTTGGCCAAGGCTTATTAGTTGCTCAATACACACAGAGTTTTAATCGTCACAAAATCACTGCTTCTCAAGTACTTCTGACAACTCAGGATGTTGTACGCAGATCTCATTATCAAAATGCTCAACGAACTTTGTATCGATTACTCCAACTTGGTGTGGTTCCAGTGATTAATGAGAATGACTCAGTGGGAACTGGTGAGATCAGATTTGGTGACAATGATCGTTTAGCTGCACTCGTTGCATTACTCATTAGTGCAGATTTATTGGTTCTTGTCTCAGATATTGATGCACTCTATGACGCTCCACCCGGACTAGCTAGTGCAAAGCAGATCCGTGAGGTTCACAATATTTCCGAAATCGATAATGTAGTTCTTGGGGGAGCGGGAAGTTCTGGCGTTGGTAGCGGAGGTATGGTTACTAAAGTTGAGGCTGCCCGAATTGCCACATCTGCTGGTATTCCAATGTTGCTAACCTCTTTAGAAAATTCAAACCAGTCTTTAGCTGGCCAAGACTTTGGAACATATTTCCATGCACAAGAAAGTAAAACTACATCGCGTCTGCTCTGGCTGGCACATGCCACTAAACCAAATGGCAAGTTAGTTTTAGATGCAGGTGCGGTAACAGCAATTTTAGAAAGAGGCGTTTCACTTTTGCCTGCTGGTGTGACAGAAGTAATTGGAGAGTTCATCTCCGGTGATGCCATTGAATTAGTAGGACCAGATGGAGTTGTTATTGCACGGGGATTAGTTGCTTTTGATTCATCCGATCTTCCCCAAATGCTGGGTCGCTCAACAAAAGAGTTGGCTGCATCATTAGGCCCTGAGTATGAGCGCGAGCTCGTACATCGAGATGACTTGGTGTTGATCTAAATGAACTCACAAGAATTAGTTAACTCACTAGCTGATAAAGCACGTCTTGCTGGGCGCACATTAAATCTAGCAACTGGGGCAGAACGCAAAGCTGCACTAGATGCTATTGCCAATGCAATCCAGTCACGAAGTGCAGAGATCCTTGCTGCTAATGAAATAGATATGCAAGCCGGGCGAACAAGCGGATTGAACTCATCTTTGCTTGATCGACTTTTGCTAACACCAGAGCGCATCACTGGAATTTCTGGGGGAGCGCGTCAAGTAAGCCAACTTCCAGATCCACTTGGAATCTCATTACGTAAATCTACGTTGCCAAATGGAATTGAGTTAGAACAAATAACAGTTCCATTTGGAGTAATTGGAATGGTCTATGAAGCACGACCTAATGTGACCGTAGATGCAGCAGTAATTCTCTTAATGTCAGGAAATGCTGCACTATTGCGCGGCTCTTCAAGTGCTGCCCATAGCAATGAAGTTTTAGTACGAATAATGCGAGAAGCGCTGGCGACGACAAAGATTTCCCAAGATGTTATTCAGCTAGTCCCATCAGATGATCGAGATACCGTCAAGGCATTGCTTAATGCACGTGGCAAAGTTGATCTAGTTATCCCACGAGGCAGTGCCGCTCTGATTCGAATGGTTGTAGATGAATCAACAGTTCCAACCATTGAAACCGGCGCTGGGGTTTGCCATGTGTATATCGATGAGTTTGCGGATTTAGAAAAAGCCATACCTATCATTATTAACTCTAAAGTTCAAAGGCCAAGTGTCTGCAACGCTGCAGAAACTCTTTTGATTCATTCAAAGATTGCCCAGAGTTTTACTCCAATTGCACTTAAAGCTTTGCACGAAGCCGGTGTTGTTATGCATGTTGATAGCGCAGTTCAAAAGATTGCACAGAGCGTGGGAATTGTAGTCAAGACAGCTAATGAGCAAAATTGGAGCACTGAGTACGGAGATTTAGAAATTAATGTTGCAATCGTTGATTCAGTAGATGATGCAAGTGAGCACATTGCAAAATATGGAACTCAGCACACAGATGCGATCATCACCGAGAATAAAGAAGTAGCAAAGCGCTTTATTGCGATGAGTGATTGCGCTGCGGTGATGGTAAATACTTCGACTAGATTTACAGATGGCGAACAGATGGGTTTTGGCGCAGAGATCGGGATTTCTAATCAGAAACTTCATGCCAGAGGTCCAATGGGCCTAGAAGCGATGACCACCACCACTTGGATTGTTACTGGAAATGGTCAGATTCGCAGTTAATCTCGAAATAAATTAGACTCCATAACTATGAGCAGCCTGTCCCGCGATGAAGTAGCAAAATTAGCAGGACTTGCTCGCATTGAAATGAGTGAAGAAGAGTTAGTGAGTTTGTCTAAGGAATTCACCGTAATTTTAGATGCAGTAGCAAGAGTGCAGGAAGTTGCCTCTGCCGATGTGGCACCAACATCTCATCCACTGTCACTTCGTAATGTTTTTCGCACTGATGTTGTAGTTCCTAGTCTTTCACCGGAGCAAGCCCTATCTGGCGCCCCTGCTCAAGAAGAACAACGATTTCGAGTCCCTCAGATTTTGGGTGAAGAGTGATTCGCAATACTGCAGCGCAGATGGCAGCAAAGCTTGCAAGCGGTGAAACAACATCTGTTGCGTTGACACAAGCACATTTAGATCGAATTAATTCCGTCGAAGATAAAGTGCATGCATTCTTATTTGTAGATGAAAAAGGCGCACTTGAGCAAGCAGCATCAGTAGATGCTAAAAGAGCCAAGGGTGAGAAGTTGTCACCATTGGCCGGTGTTCCATTGGCACTAAAGGATGTTTTGGCTCAAAAAGATAAGCCAACAACATGTGGTTCAAAGATTCTTGAAGGATGGCTTCCGCCATATGACTCAACAGTTGTAGCAAGTTTAAAAAAGAATGACATTGTTATTCTAGGTAAAACAAACATGGATGAGTTTGCTATGGGCTCATCAACTGAAAACTCTGCGTATGGACCAACTCATAATCCCTGGGATCTTTCTAGAATTCCTGGCGGTTCTGGTGGCGGTTCATCTGCAGCACTTGCCTCTTTTGAAGCTCCACTTGCAATAGGAACCGATACTGGTGGTTCTATTCGCCAACCCGCAGCAGTTACCGGAACTGTTGGAGTTAAACCAACATATGGTGGAGTCTCTCGGTACGGACTAGTTGCATTTTCATCATCATTAGATCAAGCAGGACCATGTGCACGCACTGTTTTAGATACTGCGTTGTTACACGAAGCTATTGCCGGTTACGACCCAAAGGATGCAACTTCAATTAATGCTCCTGTTCCACAAGTAGTTCAAGCCGCAAAAGATGGCAATGTTAAGGGAATGAAAATTGGAGTTGTTAAAGAGTTAAATGGCGATGGCTACCAACCTGGAGTGCGTGCTCGATTTGATGAGGCGTTAGAGCTACTAGCAAAAGCTGGGGCCGAAATAGTAGAAGTATCTGCGCCAAACTTTGAATATGCCCTTGCTGCTTATTATCTAATTGCACCTTCTGAAGCATCTTCTAACCTGGCTCGATTTGATGCAATGCGATACGGCTTGCGCGTGGGCGATGTTGATGGAGCTTCAGCTGAAGCGGTCATGAATCTAACTCGCGAAGTTGGTTTTGGTAAAGAAGTAAAGCGAAGAATCATTCTTGGAACATATGCGCTTTCATCTGGCTATTACGATGCATATTACGGAAGTGCTCAAAAAGTTCGAACTTTGATCACGCAGGATTTCACTAAAGCATTTACACAAGCCGATGTTCTTGTTTCTCCAACATGTCCTACAACAGCTTTTAAGATCGGTGAAAAGGCAAATGATCCGTTGGCTATGTATTTAAATGACATCGCAACTATTCCAGTAAACATGGCAGGAATCGGTGGCATGTCCTTGCCTGCTGGTTTAGCAGATGAAGATGGACTGCCTGTCGGATTTCAAATTATGTCTCCTGTCATGAAAGATGAACGCATGTATTCAGTTGGTGCAGCACTTGAAGCAGCCTTGCTTTCTAAATGGGGCGCACCGCTTTTGAATCGTGCACCAACATTGGAGGCCAGCAAATGAGCCTTACCTATGAAGATGTAGTTGCAAAGTATGAGCCAGTCTTAGGTCTTGAAGTTCACGTAGAACTCAACACGGAATCGAAAATGTTCTGTGGCTGCGCAACAGTTTTTGGAGCAGAACCAAATACACAGACATGTCCTGTCTGTCTTGCCTTGCCAGGAGCTCTGCCTGTTGTCAATGAAAAGGCAATCGAATCAACAATCAAAATTGGTCTTGCACTTAACTGTTCAATAGCACCATTTTCACGTTTTGCTCGCAAGAACTACTTCTATCCAGATATGCCAAAGAACTTTCAGATTTCACAGTACGACGAGCCAATCTGCGTCGATGGTTATGTAGATGTTGAGATAGAAACTGATGAAGGCCCAAAGAAGTTTCGCATCGAGGTAGAGCGCGTACATATGGAGGAAGACACAGGTAAGTCACTCCACGTAGGTGGTGCAACTGGCCGCATCCATGGCGCTGATTACTCACTTCTTGATTACAACCGAGCAGGAATTCCATTAGTTGAAATCGTGACAAAAATTGTTCCCGGTACAGGAAAGTACGCACCAGAGGTAGCAAAGGCATATGTTGCCGAGCTTCGAGATATTTTGCGCTCACTTGGAGTTAGCGATGTGAAGATGGAACAAGGTTCTTTGCGCTGTGATGCAAATGTTTCACTGCGTTTAATTGGCGCAGAGAAATTAGGAACTAGAAGTGAGACAAAGAATGTGAACTCACTTCGATCTGTGGAGCGCGCAGTTCGCGGAGAGATGATTCGTCACGCAGAGCTGTTAAATGCTGGGGGACGAGTAGTTCAAGAGACACGACATTTCCAAGAAGATACAGGCCTGACTCGCTCTGGTCGTTCTAAGGAACAGGCAGAGGATTATCGCTATTTCCCTGAACCTGATTTAGTACCAGTTGAACCTGATGCTGCATGGATTGAAAAGCTGCGTGCAGGATTGCCAGAGCGTCCCTCTATTCGTCGCAAACGTTTGCAAGAGGCGTGGGCAGTACCTGAAAAAGAAATGGCGGCAATGATTAACGCCGACGTTCTAGATATTGTCGAAAAGACTGTATTGCTTGGCGCAGATCCAACAAAGGCGCGCAGTTGGTGGCTGGGAGAAATTTCACGAATTGCAAATGACAAAGATGTTGCAATCGCAGATTTAGCAATTACTCCACAAGATGTTGCAGAAATTGTTGCACTTGTTAACTCCGGGGATCTGACAGACAAACTTGCTCGCCAAGTTGTTGAAGGTGTAATTGCCGGAGAAGGCAAGCCTTCTGAGGTTATTGCAAAGCGCGGAATTAAAGTCGTAAATGATGATGGCGCACTTATGGCAGCAATTGAAAAAGTATGCACCGAACAAGCAGATACAGCAGAGAAAGTTCGTGCGGGTCATATTCCTGCGGCAGGTGCGCTTATCGGTGCGGTCATGAAAGAGACAAAGGGCCAAGCAGATGCAGCTCGCGTACGAGAGCTTCTACTTGGCCACCTTGGACAACCAACTAGCTAATTACGGATTAGTGAAGGCCTGCGCCTTCAGTTTCAACAAGTGAATCTTTACCAATATTAATAAAGAAGAAGAGCACAATTGCGCCAACAAACAAAAGGGCTGCGCTGAACTTGAATGCAACTGTAAAGCCATGAGTCATTGCAAATGGCATCACTTTCTCTCCTAGTTGAGTATTTGCCGCTGCATATGTAGCAGTAGCAGTTGCTGCAACAGTGTTCAAAAGTGCAGTGCCTAGTGATCCACCAATTTGCTGACTTGTGTTCAGCATTGCACTTGCTACGCCTGTGTCATGGGATGAAACTGCGTGTAGAGATGTTGAAGTTAAGGGAATAAAGACAAGTGCCATACCGCTAGACATAATGAGTAGAGCTGGCAGCACATGCGTTGTGTATGAAGTCTCTGGAGTAATTCGAGCAATTATGAGCATTCCAACGCTTGCTGCAAGTAGACCAGGCACCATCAATGGCTTAGGGCCAAATTTTGGTAGTAACTGTGAGGCAATCCCTGCAAAGACAATGATTCCTGCAGTAAAAGGCAGAAATGCAAAGCCTGAACGCAATGGCGTGTATCCAAGAATTACTTGAAGGTAGAGACCTAGAAATAGGAACATTGAGAAAAGTCCGGCGCCGACAACTAATGATCCAAGATATGAACCAGCACGATTTCGCTCTGTTACAACACGAAGTGGCATGAGTGGGTTCTTTACTCGCATTTCAATGAGAACAAAGAGCACCAGAAGAACAACTGCAATCGCTAAGAAACTAATTGTGATGTTACTTGACCATCCCTTAAGGGCAGCCTCATTAAAGCCGTAAGTCAACGAGAATAAACCTGCAGTTGCAGTTAGCACTCCTGGTATGTCATAGGTGTTATCGCCTTGAGCTTTTGACTCATGAACAAATTTAATGGCAAGAAGTGCGGCAATCACGGCAATAGGAACATTTACCCCTAAGCACCAACGCCATGAGAAGTACTCAGTAAGTGTTCCGCCAAGAATTAATCCAATTGCGGCGCCGCCTCCTGAAATTGCGCCAATGACACCAAATGCTTTAGCTCTCTCTGTTGGAACAGTAAAAGTCACTGAGATAATTGCAAGTGCGGCTGGAGCAAGGAGAGCTGCAAAAACACCTTGAAGTGCTCGTGATGCGTACAAAAGTCCTTCATTAGATGCTACGCCACCAATTGCCGAAGCTGCAGCAAAGCCGATTAAGCCAATCAGGAAGATCTTTTTACGGCCCATGTAGTCACCGATTCGCCCACCCAATAGAAGAAGTGAGCCAAATGCCAATGTGTAAGCAGTGATGATCCATTGCTGATTGGCATCTGAGATTCCTAATTCAATTTTGGCACTTGGGATCGCAATATTCATGATGGAGCTATCTAGAACGATCATCAACTGTGCGATTGCGACCACAAACAGGGTGCGCCACCTTGTGGGATCTAGGGTTTCAACAGAATTAGTTTTTGACACGTAAAAGCTCCAATTTTAGATTGAGTGATTTCTTTTCAAGAGGGTAGAATCATCTCATGTCTACGATGAAACCACGCTCTGGTGTTGTAACTGATGGAATGGAAAGAGCGCCGCAACGCGGAATGCTTCGTGCAGTTGGTAT
>CAEZWK010000009.1_pt1 | contig 28746 bp, 27 predicted proteins | sample 7264971 | NCBI WGS metagenome assembly CAEZWK01 (sample SAMEA6813882, study PRJEB35770) | uncultured Actinomycetes bacterium | biome: Freshwater; feature: Freshwater reservoir; material: water | place: Czech Republic | collected 2015-11-04 | depth 0.5m m | reverse complement strand
GGAGGGATTTGGAATACGAATGCCACATCAGCTCTCTGGTGGTCAGCAGACTCGTGTTGCCTTAGCCCGCGCCCTTGCCATTAAGCCATCAATTGTTTTGCTTGATGAACCATTTTCAGCGTTAGATGCCGAACTTAGAACAGAGCTGCGAACAGATGTAATTAGTTTACTGCGCTCTCAGAACACAACTGCAATTTTGGTAACCCATGATCGTGAAGAAGGCCTTGTTTCAGCCGATGTCATTGCACTGATGCGAGATGGCAAAATTGTTCAATCCGGATCTCCTGAAGATGTTTATTCATCTCCAATTTCTCCAACGATTGCAATTAGTACTGGCGATGCTCTAGTTCTGCAGGCATCTAAGTTGGCAGACGGTTCTACCAATTACATACTTAATCCAGTTAAATCTTCGGCGCAGTCAATCTCTTCTGGGCACATTGTTATTCGCCCCGAAGAGATAAAGCTGAGTAAATCCGTTTCATCAGATTCAATTAACGGTCTTATCACAAAAATTGATTACTACGGCCATGATGCAATGGTTGCAATCGATGTTGCAGATCAACACTTACAAGTTCGAATTCCTGGACCATTTGATTTTAATGTTGGCCAGAACGTTGCTTTAGAACACGTTGGACCAGTTCGATTCTTTGCAAACAACTAGTGAATTGTCACTCCACCGTCGATAAAGATTGTTTGGCCTGTAACCATGGCCGACTCTGGTCCTAGTAAAAATAGAACAGATTGTGCAACATCTAACTGTTCTGCCATGCGACCCAATGGAATAGTAGACATTTTATCTTCCATAAAGACAGGATCAACTAACAATGGCGCAGTCATGTTACTTGGCACAATAGTTGGCCCAACAGCATTTACTCGAATTCCATCAGTTGCCCATTCAAAGGCAAGTGACTTTGCCATAAACATAACTGCAGCTTTACTTGCAGAATATGACACAGTGTTTAGAACAGCAGAGTGTCCACTTGTTGAGCCGATATTGACGATAGTTCCCTTTACTTTTTTAAGCTCTGGATAAACAGCCTGGCTCATAAAAAATGTGCCATTTAAGTTGATATCAATAACATCAGTGAAGTCTTTTTCTGACATTTCACTTGCCTTTGCCCTGCGCACAATCCCTGCATTATTAACCAGGTGATCTAGCCGCCCGTGCTTTGCTACAACTTCCTTAACTAAATCAACACAGGATTGCTTTGATCGAACATCTAAGTGATGGCGTGTATGAGGGGCAGTTAATTCACTTGTCCACTCAGATTCAGGCAATATGTCGGCAGAGGCAACAATGGCCCCACGGTTTGCTAACTGCTTGGCAATTGTTGCACCAATACCGCGACCAGCACCGGTAACAATTGCAACCTTGCCTGCAAAGTCATTATTAGATGACATTAGAGTTAGTTACCAATGAAGTTGCTGCTATCTCCCCAGAAAGCAAATTTGCGTTGCAGAGCCTTAACGACAATGTGCGCAAAAATTCCCATCAGTGAAAGAACGATTAAAATTGCAAACATCGTTGGAGTCTCAAAGTTGTACTGTGCCAAAAGAACCATTGCACCAAGACCATCTTGTGACCCAAGGAACTCACCAACGACCGCACCTAGGATTGCAAGCAAGATTCCAACGTCAAGACCTGCAAAGAAAAACGGAAGCGCACATGGAATTTGCACTTTTAAGAAAATCTGAAACCTTGATGCTCCAAAGACACGAAGCATTCTAATCTGATCGTTGTCGGCTGACTTTAATCCTTCAATGATATTAATCAACATGGGAAAGAAAGCGACAGTGGCGGCCATTACGACCTTGCTTGTCATTCCAAAACCAAACCAAACGATAAAGATTGGAGCTAGAGCAATTTTTGGTATCGCTTGAAAGCCTACGAGATACGGCATGAATGCCTTATCTACAACTTTTATCTGTGAAATAAAAGTTCCAGCTATAACAGCAAAAATGACAGCGCCCGTAAATCCCAAAAGAGTTTCCTGGCTGGTAATCCTGAAGTTGGACCAAAACAAAGGGTTACTCAACTGGAAATAGAGTGCGTCACCAATTTGTGATGGTGTAGGCAAAATAATCTCTTCAATTTTCAAGATATTTACAAGATTTTCCCAAATCAGTACAAAGGCAATAAAAACAGAAGGAACAAGGACGTATTCTGGTCGATTTCGAAGAAACTTCATTCTTGCTCCCCTTTATTCAATCACGTTTGCAGCGTTAAAGTATTTTCGAATCCTCTTAACAAAGACTCCTGCAGCATCACTGTTCATCATGTCAAGTGTTCGTGGTCGCGGAAGGTCAATTGTAATGATCTCAGCAATTCGACCTGGGCGTGGGCTCATTACAATAACTCGGTCAGATAAAAAGACCGCCTCTGTAATTGAGTGAGTAACAAGTGCGATTGTCTGATTACTTTCTTTCCAAATTCTAAGAAGTTCTAGGTTCATGTATTCGCGAGTCATGGCATCTAAAGCGCCAAATGGTTCGTCCATCAACAACACAGATGGTGAGTGCACTAGCGCACGACAGATTCCTGCCCGTTGTTGCATTCCGCCACTGAGCTCGTTGGGATATTTATCTTCAAAGCCATCTAAACCAGCAAGTGTCAATAATTCTTTTGCTTTTTTCAAATACTTTTTCTGATCAAGTTTTTGTACCTCAACTGGCACCATTACGTTTTCGAGGATCGTGCGCCAAGGAAGAAGCGTTGGTGCTTGAAAGACCATGCCAATCTCTGGCAAGGGTTTTAAGACTTCGTGTCCAGAAACTGATGCACTGCCCTCGGTCTTTGAAATAAGACCTGCAAGGATGTTAAGAAGAGTGGTTTTACCGCAACCGGATGGCCCAACAATTGAGATGAACTCACCTTTTTTAACAGAGAAATTAATGTCAGAAAGAGCATGCGTCTTACCGCCACCTCTGGTGTTGTAAATCTTGTGTAAGGCGGCAACATTAATCCAGGACGCCTCTTGCGAGGCGTCCTGGATTAACGAGTTGTTTTCTTTACTCATGTTCCCATTCTATACAGATTGGTTACTTTTATTATTACTTAGCCTTTTTTGCTGCTGCCACAATTGGAGCACGATCAAATGAATTTGCGCGTTCAATCGTGTCGGTATCAAGGAAAGCATCAAAATCAATCGCGATCTTCTTGTTACCTGCAAGAGTGGCGTAGTTCTGGTTGATCGTCCACTCTGCCTTTGTGATTGATCCTAGATTTTTCCAGGTTGATGGAGTTCCAGTCAGTGGCTTAGCTGAAGCAAGCCATGCTGTAAGGGATGCAACCGCTGCAGGAGATTTTGCCTCTAGGGTTGAACCAAGTAGTAGCTGTGGGTATTCCTTCATACCCAAGGCAACTGCTGATTTAATGTTTGTATTTGAGTAGATAAGACCCTTAATAGCTCCGCGTAAGAAACGCTCGAAGACTTCTGGGTTTGCTGCGTACTTGTCTGCGTTGGCTACCCATGAAAGAGAGCGAACTCCCTTAAATGCTGGCCCATTAGGAAGGTATGTCAGCGCTGTTCCAGCAAACTCAATATTTGCATAAACCGCGGTGTACCAAGCAAGTGCATCTACATCACCATTTTTGATTGCATTTTCTGCGGCAGCTGGTGTTCCAGTTGCAACAAGAGTTACATCAGTTTCGGTCATGTTGTTGTCTTTCAGCCATGCCTTTGTGTATGGGTAGCTTCCAGAAGTAAAGCTAACGATACCAATCTTCTTGCCCTTTAAATCGGCAGGCTTTGTGATTGGACTTCCCTTTTTAACCGCCATCGCCCATGGCCAGTTCTGTACTAAACCACCAATAACAATGATGTTTGTTCCTTTTTCAATGGCTTGCATAACTGGACCAAGGTCTGCTCCAGCAATATCAACAGCACCTGATGCAACTGCAGCAATAGCAACGTTGGCACCAGCTGATGCTTGTGAAGTTACAGTTAAGTTTTCTGCATCAAAGTATCCCATCTGCTTTGGGACTGCGTAAGTTGCAAACTCTTCTTTCGGACCATAAGGAACTGAAGTTCCGCTATAAACAAATGATTCCTGCTTATATGCTGTCCACTTCTTGTTCTTGCAAGTAACTGTCTTTGCAGTTGTTGAAACTGCAATTGCATCAGCTGTTGAACATGCTGATCCAATCTTTACAGCTGCAGCTGCATTAGATACAGGTGTTGCAGCTAGTAGTGAACCAGCAACCAAAACCGCAAATAGCGCAGCTTGTGATTTCTTAGCTCGAGAAGATGTTGAAAAATTCATTCGTACTCTCCCTTTATTGCTTTTGTTGAAGCAGGGCTTACCGGTCAAGGTAAGCATGCTTTTGAGTGGAGCGAGCCTACGGTGCGGCTGATAGTCGGTCAATACAGAATCTGCACACCTAGGTCTCGTTTTGATAACTTTGAGGGGGTGATTTGGTGCCTTCAAAAACGTCTACCTAGAGGCGTAAACCGCTGGGTAAACACCACACTAAACATAGGCCGCGCTGGCGTGGATCGTAATACTGAGAAGCCCCTGAAGGATTAGCTGAGCGCCATCGCAGAGGCGACAGATTTTGCGGCTATGTAAGCAAAACCAAAAGCTGGTAACAGTCCATTGCCGGCCAGGTAGCCATCTGATCCGTGACCAGAGATTCCTACTGCGGCGCCACCTGCTGCATACAAACCTTTAATCACTGAACCATCTTCTCTAAGAACCTGTGCATCTGCATTTACTTGCACACCGCCTTGTGTGTGGAAAAGTGCGGGGCGAACTTTGATTGCACCAAATGGTGCTTGCAATCTTTTCTCAAAAACTTTTCGCCCAAATCTATCTTGACTCTTACCGTCGTGTACGGCATGTGCATTGTCTAATTCGGCGGTTAGCTTTTCTACAGGAACGGCAATGGCAGTTGCTAACTCTGCAATGGTATCTGCCCAAACTATTGCGCCACTTGCTGCCGTGTTTTCATACTCTTTAAACAATAATGAACCCTCGTGGATTGCTTTATCAATGATGATCCAACCTGTATTGCCTTTTTGATCATTGAGAATTGCTGCATATTCTGAATATCCTGCAGATTCATCACCAAATCTTTCACCACCAGAGTTGACGATAAAGCCACCTTGCATAATTGTTGTCCAGCCAACCAAAGTTTTTGCGTGAGATGAAATAGCGGCGTGGCCTTGATAGGAATCTAAATATCCATACCCGGCACCGTGTTTGATTCCAATTTGCAGTGCCTCGCCCTTGGAATACCTTGATCCGTGATAGTAAATATAAGAAACCTCTTCATTGTGCTCGGCCAATAGTTTTTGATTTGCGCCATAGCCATTTGTTGCCATCAATACATTGTCGGTTGCAATCTCTTCTTGGCTTCCGTCGGCATTTTCGACAACAGCTGCAACAACTTGGCCATCTTTGATAACTACATCGATTAAACGTGTGCTTGCTTTAAAGTCAAAAAGATTTTGATCCGATGCCACTTTCCAGATTGGGCCTAACACCAACTGACCCATTCGACCGGGAACAGATAGACAGCGATCTACTGAGTGACCTGGATAGTGAAAATCTGTCACTAACTCCCATGGCACACCCAGTGAATCGGCCATCCATTCAAAAACTTCAACGCTGACATTTGTTAGCGCCTGCGTTGCAACAACATGGCCAGAGTTCTTAGTTTTTTTCATTATGTCTTTTGCAAAGATCTCTGGAGAATCAACGATTCCCTTTTCTTTTTGCCAACGTGAACCACTTGCCGGAAACATCCCAGAAGTCATAGAGGTATTGCATGTGTTTATAAAATCTGGGGATGCATCAATGAGTAAAACTTTGACACCAAGCTGAGCAGCCTTAATAGCACCGACTAAACCACCACCGGCACCTGCAACAACTAGATCGTATTTTTCCACGATTAAATTGTGACTTTACTCTTTTGTTCCAAAATCAACTTCAACGCCAACTCTGCAGGATCTATAACTTCTAGTGATAACTGAGATTGATCCACGTTAACTGCAGAGCAACCATTGATCACAACAGTTGCACCTTTTGCTGCCAACTTCGCCACGCCAACCTTTAGCGCTTTGTGCCACAACTCTTCATCGTTGATTGCATCAAAACTAAGGTTTAACACTTCAAGGCCTGCAAAGTCATCGGCAAAACCGTATTCACCAATGCGACGCACTAACTCTGCGCCAATTGTCTCGTTGCGAGTTACTGCGCCAACTGTGTGACCTTGCGACACAAGGTGTGATGTCACACTCTCTAGCATTCCAACAACTTCTTCTTTTGAACCTTGGCGAAAGCCTGGATCTAAAACGCAGTCAGGCAAAATAAAATCCGCTGCATCCTGGCCTATATGGCACATGTCATCGATTAATGCCGCATCACTTGAGAGCACATCAGATTGCAGATCAAGTGCGACAGGGCTTACAGCAGTCAGATTGCGCAGTTCGACAGTTAGGCCAGCTGGTGCAAGACGGGTGTAGCGCTCTTGGCGACGTGCTAACTCTTCATCAGTAACATGAATCGGTGTAATCGCTACTACTCTCATCTGTACTCCCCTTAGTTGTGTTGCAATATACGAAATAGTAAGCCCAAGGCAGGTCTTCCACAATTCCTATTTGTCCAATTGCACCCTTATTTTGCGGCGCCTTGCATAGGTAACCGCTACTGGATTGTGACTTTTACGTAATCGCCATCTTTATCGTTTCGAAGGACTGTTAGGTTCACTTTACCCACGCTAACAACGGATCCGGCCTTCATGGTTGCATACAAACCTCCACTTGCTTGCAAAGGTTTGTCATAGATAAATTTGAAAGCACCTTGATAATCTTTCACCGTTTGATCAACAGTGTAGGCAAGAACACCCTCTAAATTGCTCGCCAAAGTAGCCAATGAGCTACTTCGCCTGCTTTCAACGACTAAGGATTTAGTTTCACTTAGTTTAATTGTGAGCATTTTCGTTTGTGCATTATTTGAAGAAAGCGAAGAAATCTTGACAACATACTCACCCGAATTAGCGCTATCTATGCATCTAACTTGAGAATCGCTGAACCAATCAAGAATAAATCGGTGCCAGGACAAAAATTCGGGCTGTCCTGATCTTCCATTGATCATGGCATCCCAAACAGGATAACCATCAGGACTTGCCATGGGGCTGGTGTTGGCTGGATGCATTAAACCAAACATATGGCCAACTTCATGGAGTAGCCAAATCTTTTTTGTACTGTCATTTACATACTCCCTAATTGGGCCAAAGCTAGCGTTATAAATTGGTTTGCCATCTAGCACTGTCCCGGGCAAACTTGTAGCTCCTTCAAATCCAATTTTTGTAGTTGATGCAGTGACGACATTTACAAATTCATACTGAGAAAAATCTACGAATGGGTCTGCAGCGTTAATTGCATCAATGACTAATCCATAAAAATTTGCATTTGGCTTCATTGGAGTGCCATGGGCGGTATCTAAGTTGTATGACAAAACAGATTTATTGATTTTTAAGAATTTTTCATACATATCAACTTTATATGTGAGTTTTCCATAACTCATCTCTTTTACAAATTTTTCAAAAGTAGGGATCTGGTTATTTCTCCACTCATCCATCTGCAGTTTTTCTGATGGTAGATCATTAAACTCTACAAATAATGCAATCGCTTTATGGTTACCAATGGATGGTATTTTCGCAAATGTTCTAGGAAACCCAACATGATTTGGATCCCTTAAAGTTGTCCTGAGTCGGCATGTATCAACTTGAGAATACTTGGACAAATCTGTCTCAGAAATTGCCGCTGCTGTCGAAGTTGGCTTTGATCCTTTTTTCCAAACAAGTTTTGTTCCAGTTTTTGAGCATGTGTACTTGATACCCAAAACGGTGCTGACTTGACCGGCCTTCTTACACAGCGTCCCCTGCTTCACGGTGGCATTTGCTGTAGGGAAATTAACTGACAGAGCTAAACAAACAATAAGTACTGGGGTTACCCAACGTTTCATGTGAGTCAGGCTAACAACGCAGCACTCTCATTGGAAGAGGATTCGTTAATTGAGCACGTCCTTCAGAACAAATCACCCCTACGTTAAATCCAACTACTTCTTGGTCTGGCGCCAGTGATAGAGATAAAGCGGTGCGGCAACAGCGATAGTGATGAAGGAAGAGAAAATTCCCTTAATCGCTTGTATTTGATTATCTCTTTCTTGCTGCTCCACTAATGCAGGCAATGGCGCGTTTTCAGGCTTTGCATAAACATCTATATACACAGGGTTAGGAAATATCGTGTTCATGATTGCATTGATCAAAGAAACTGTTGAGAACAAAACAACAAGCAAAGTGATGAGACAAACTGCATAGAGATAGAGAGAACGCCAATCAATTCGATCACTATGGGGTTGTGCTGCTGGAGCTTTTGCAGATTTCTTAGCAACTTTCTTTGTGGTTTTCATAGAGCCTTAAGCACGCCGATCGCTGCGGTGGCACCTGCTGCAGCAAAAAACAGGGCAAGTGGGACCCAACCAAAAACTTTGTATGGGGTGATTTTGCCGGTCTTTGTGCCAACTTCATTTTCTCGGTTCATGCTGTAAAGGCTACCGAAACTACGCACAGTTAGTTGCACTTTAGGGGTGTTGCCTGATGGGCAATTTCTGTATTCTTGATCATATGAAGATGCGAAAACTATTGATTCCAGTAGCAGCAGTTTTAATTACATCTCTTGTGCCACATATTGCAAATGCAACCAGTCAACATGGACATTCTCATGGCCTTAAGGTGAAAAAACCAAAGGCAACTGCAGCAGCAAATGTGAAAAAATACAGTGTCACTATGGCAAAGGCGCACCTACCATCTGCTCCCAATAAAGGCACAGATGATTACCGATGCTTTTTGCTTGACCCAAAGGTCAATGAAGATTCAATTGTTCGAAGTATTGAATTTATCCCACAGCGCAAAAACTATGTTCACCACGCAATTATCTTTCGCGTAACAGAGGCCGACATTGCAGAAGCAATTGCCAAAGACAAAAGCGGAATCGGTTGGCCATGTTTTGGTGGCACAAGCCTTGGTGGAATGATGTCAACGTTTGTTTCATCTCCTTGGATTAGCTCTTGGGCACCTGGAGGCCGTAAAGATGTTGCTCCCGCAGGCTATGGAACACCCTTTAAAAAGGGAGAACGTTTTGTATTACAGGTCCACTACAACTTACTTGCAGCAACAGATGGAAAGATTGAAACCGATCAATCCACAATCCGTATGGAAGCAGTGCCTGCAAAAGGTTCAACAATTAAGCAGTTGCAGCTAGAGCTATTTGCTGCCCCCGTTGAATTAGCCTGCCCACCAGGTGTTACTGGTCCGCTGTGTGATCGCAGACAGTCAATGCTTGATCTTGCATCTCGCACAGATCCAGTAAGTGCACAGCAAGCCAATGCGCTCAATTACATCTGCGGACAAAACCCCAACAGACCTATGCCGTCATTAACTTCAAGGTGTGACAGAGTGATGAACAAATACTTCAGCATTGTTGCAGCTGGCCCACATATGCACTTATTGGGACGATCATTAAAAATGACTCTTAATCCAGGAAGAGCAGATGCAAAAATGATTCTAGATGTGCCTTATTACAACTTTGATGATCAATCAGCGACTTATTTGAAGACACCTATTGCGGTTAACCCTGGTGACACAATTCGCGTTGAGTGCACATTTGATCCCACACTTCGTCAAAAGATTCCGCAGCTAATGAGCCTAGAGCCACGTTATGTCACATGGGGCGAGGGATCATCAGATGAAATGTGTCTTGGTGTTTTATCTGGCACAACCAACTAACTATCCGTAGATAGTGTCTTGTTCTAAATCATCAGGGCCTGCAACAGGTTTTGCTGTTCGCGCCCTCCACGCCCCCGTAGACCACAGCGCCCACACCACCAATAACGGCTGAAAGAACAAACGCACTAGACGTGATGTGTCACTATCTAAACCAAATGCATCTACACCATTTAGATACTGAGAGATGTTGCCCGGAAAGATAGCCACAAAGAAAACTGCAACAACCCAACCCACCTGTACTCGATATCCCCACAACCCAATAAGGCACAGACCCAAAACAATCTCTACGACCCCAGATGCAACGACAACAAAATCTGCATAATCTTTTAACAACGTGGGAACCTGTGCCTGAAACTCCTCGCGGCTAGTTGTTAAGTGCCCAATACCTGCATAGGTAAGTGCCAACCCCAAAGCAACCTGTGCAACCTTACGAATGGATTCCATGGGGCAAGTAAACACCTTATGGGCTTAAACGAACAAAAAAGTATAAATCTTTCTTTGAAACGGTGCGTGGTGCTGTAAGAAACTAACTGCTGGTGATCTTTACTTGATTTTCCCCAACCACTTCAATCGTTATTCCTTTATAAGTCACTGACTTTACTATTGGAACTTTGCCATTTTCCCTAATACTTTGCCAAAAATTCTTTGACTCTGAGTCAGGATCTGCATCGTTTCGATACTGAGCTTTATTCACATTTACAGAATATGCAGTGAAGTTATTCATATTTGGGAACCATTGTGATTGCTTGAAATCACTGTATCTACCATTTTGGCGCTTCTCAATCACAATTAACTCTTCATCACTTAATCTAATCATCGTAGATATTGGCTTGTCACCCATCTGATCAATTGATGACATAGTTACGTAGACAGAATTAGTCAGTTTTGATTTATCAATACAGTTAATGTCTGCTTCGTCATACCAGCCAGCCAAGAAACCTTCCCATGAGGTGACCGCCGATGATGCACCCCATTGATTTGTCATAATGTTTAGATCACTTCCATTTATTACACCGTGTCCAACGAAGCCTTGAAAGTGTAAAAGCTCGTGTATTAGATGATCCCAAATCTTGATTCGGCTAAAAGCGGGGTCATTTGGGTTGTTCGGATTACTAAACCCACCCATTTCACCATAAGCAGCGATAGTTTGATTTCCTTCTGCTGTTTGAATATCTACTCTGTGAAAGTAAAGGGAAGTTCCAAAATCGCGTTCTGCTTTCAATGGGAATACGAAATAAACGAATTTAACTCCCGTAAAATCGTATTTTGGATCTACAAGCGAGATTATTTCTTGCAGTGCAGTTCCTATTGGTTGCAGTTCTGATTTAGCGCCTTTTTGACAGTACAAGCACACATACCATTCAGCATTTTTTGGCGCCCTGACCCATGTTTTTGAAACTAATTCAGGCTTGTAATTTAATTTTGATCGAGTAAAAAACTTACCCCACTCAACAATTTCAGTTAAATCTTTTGCATAGGTATCACCAGGTACTCCCGGTCCTGGCGCATTTGCAAAGTCAACTGGAATTATGGCGATTTTGAGTTCACCAGTCTGGGGTAATCCAGCAATGCTCCTAATTGGAAATCCCTTTGGTCCTGCTCCAGAAATGTTCTGGGTTTCTCTTAATCTGCACTGTTCCAGACTTGCAAGTGATGCCTTGTAGTTATCCTCAAATCTAGGCAGTGGCTCTAGTGTTGGTTTAGGTGTGGGTGCCGTGCTTTTGACTGCAACACCTTTGCTCCACAATAGCTTTGTGCCTTTTTTAACGCAGATATATCTCTTGCCTGCCGTTGTGTTTATCTGACCTACATTTTTACAGACAGCACCTGGTTTTACCGATGCGCTGGCCACTGTCTGGGTTAGCCCAATAACTAAGGTGCCAACCAATGTGGCCACAAGAGCGCGCTTCATATGGATGAAAGTAGCAGTGAATAAAGAACAGATAAAGGGTTAAACTCATCTAACTATGAGCTTTCGTAACGCAACCTCCTTTGCCGGTATTGCGATTGTGCTTGTCTATGTAATTGGTTCGGGGCTTTGGGTTAATACAGGCGATAGTTGGTATAACAATCTCAATAAGCCATCGTGGCAGCCACCAGGTTTTATATTTGGAATTATCTGGCCCTATAACTTTATTGTTCTTGGTATTGCAGCCTTTGCTATAGGCCAAAGAGCATCTAAACCAGTTGCACTTACCTACATGGCCTTCTTCGCACTCTCTGTCTTTGCAGCACTTTTCTGGGCATATCAGTTCTATCGCCCACATAACCTAACTGTTGCAGCTACTGCATTAGTTGGTACTGCTGTTCTGACGCTGCCTATGACCTATATCTTGTTTACTATCTCGCTACCTTTGGCGATTGCCGTGATTCCCTATCAAGTGTGGGTGGGGATAGCTGCATCAACTAGTTGGAGATATAGCCAGATTAATTAGTGGATTAACTCAAACATTTTCTATACAAAGGCAAATACAAGAGCCCCTGGCCTACTTAAGGGCAAAAACAGTATAGAAAATATATCCTGCTACGAATATGTATATTCCGCAGCCAATGGCCTGATAAATCCTAATTCCCCATTTGTTGTCTATAAAAAAGCGTGGTGTGTGAGTGTGTTCGTGGGTAAGCACATCGATGATTGAAAAAAACAGAAGCGGAACAAGGGCTAGTTCCAAAATCAGAGCGTGATGATCCAGCAGTCTTGGGTTTTCAAGTAATTTGGTCAGGCCAATGCCTATAAGGAAAAGCAAGGCAATCTTTGGTGCTCCACGTAAGTTAAGTAAACCTAAATGCTCTGGTGGATTTGGCCACATAAGTTTGATCAGGCCCGGTAGGGCAAATAAAGCAATCAATGCAGGAGCACCTAATGGATCGCCTTGAAATGTTCCGACCGAGGTGATCAGAAGCCAGATCCAGAAACTCTTTAGAGCAATTCCCGCAATGAAAAATACCCTTGACTGCCCCACATCACTTGCAATCATTTCATTTAATCGATCGCCCCAGCTTCTAGCAACATAGTGCTCAATGAGATATCGGATTATCAAAACAAACCAGATAAATGCTGCAATCTTGATAGGAGCTTGTTTATCTTCAAACTCTGACCCAGATAGATCTGCAATTACTTCCAGAACTTTCCAGACCATCCAGGCGGTGACCAATGGGCTAAGAAGGTAGTCGACGGCATAGTTCCAGTTGCGACCAGGATCTTTATGTAATCCATCGAACTTGCGCAAGGCTCCGGCAAAAAGGGGCGCAGTAAAGGTAATTAAGAAAATCGAAATTAAAGTAGCAAAAATTTGCTTTGGATCTGATTCTGATCCCATAGGCCACACATGGATAGAAAAAGTAAGAATCGCAAATGTTGCACTAGCTAGCGCTCCTGCAAGTGAGTCAAGAATTCCTATAGCGATCATTAGAGCCATGCCAATTAAAGAGGGAAGTAACAGGGGAATAGATGCTGGGGGTGAAGTTCCTTGCGTTCTGCTATGGAGCTCAACAAAACTAAATACACCGGTAAGGATTGCTATTGGGTAGATAAAGAAGGTGAGTGAGCCCAAAACTGCTCTTAAGTAATCGCCATCTCTAACTATTGTGGCAACCCCCGGGGAATAGCGAGAAATCCTTTCAATAGTAATTCTCAGGTAATTCTCAAAGAATCTGTATTTAGCTAAGGTGACGGCAGGGTTTGATAAAAACCTTAGAAACTTTCTTCTAGAACTCTCTACCTTTAGCTTTTCATCTCTTCTGGCTTTAATTTCCATGTATTCAGGAACACCTTGGCCACTTGAAGAACCTCGTGGAAGATTGTTCGAAGAAGAATCTTGAGTCGAACCTATTCTGCTTAAGGCAGCTGGTGTCATCGCCATCGCAAAAGTTGCAAGCACAACAATTGTTGTGCTGTTTTCTATGGCCTTCTCGGTCGCTTGCTCGGCTGCCGAAACATTTTCTGGTGCCTCGGGTGTTGTAATTTCTAAAGGAGCTACCCAGGCAGTTTTTACAATTCCCCCTTCTCCGTCTTCTCCGTCTTCATAAATCTCGTTTCTCCAAACAACATATTCAATTTCGCCTTTCAAAAAGAAAAAATCTTCATCACAATAGGTCCCAGGATAATCATCAGCGAATTTAGAATTTTTGGGACCATTTAGGCAGGGATCCGAATCTTTTTCAACATCTCTGCCATAAGCAATCGGATCTGTATACGTGATCCCTGGGTATTTATTATTGTCCTTACTCCAAACAAATTTACTTTCGTTATTCGAGGATTTAAAGCAGACTAAGTAAATCTTGTCATCACTATTTTGATCTGTCGTACCGATAACTGATTCGAACTTATCAAAGCACTCCAGACCAATATAGGGCTCACCTAATGCGTTTGCATGCAAACTTCCAGATGCAAGAATTGCCATCGAAAGACAAAGCGCAGGTACAAACTTGAGGAGCCTCATGAACATGTCAAGAAATCTAGCGGTTAACTTTGCATTCTCCTAGCAATTTCACATGCCAATTTGGATTTAGAGTTCTTCTCTGACAACTAAGAAAACACCGGACAGAAGAAGGAATCCAGCGAGCACTTGGATGACTGAAACCTGCTGATCAAAAACAAAGTAGCCAATGATTCCTGCTACAACAGGATTAATAAATGCAAATGAGGTGAGAACCGCTGGGGATACTCGTCTTGATATTCCTAGATAAGCCCAGTACTGAGATGCAAGTGTGAAAATCAAGAACAACATGCTGGGATCAAAGATTTGATCATAAGTAATTGCGGGAGGATCCAAGAAGAAATACAGTACAACTGTTCCCAAAGTGCCAAAAGCGACCTGAAGAAAGATAGCGAGAATAAGGGGATACCCGGTTTCGTACTTGATCCATATCTCTGTTGCCACAAACCAGGCAAAAACTGAAAGCAGTGCTGCCAAGACTCCTGCTATTTGCACAGGACCTTGCGGGGCGCCCACGAGAAAAACAACAGCCACGCTCGCTATTGCAACTCCGAGAATAGATTTTTTGGAGGGACTCTTCTTTTGAAGTATTAAATAGAGCGTTGCCATTGCCGGAAGCGTGGAGTACATCAAGGCACTGAGTGCTCCAGGAATTCTTTCGCTAGACCACGCCAAGGCTCCACTGCAGATTGGCGAGAACATCATTGACGCAACGATTATTGGAATGAAAGTGCGATCGAATTTAATTTTCTTAAATGAGGATGGATCGATGATTAACACTGCGACAAAGAGAATAGATGCAGCTCCAAGAGATCTAATCAAAATGATGTTAAGTGGATCTACCCTCCCTGCAACATTAGAGAGGAATGGATAGATCGATCCGCCAACAAACCACAAGACGGCAATGCCCAGATATGTTGTGCGGCGATCATGCTGTGGTTGCATGGTTCTTACTTAAAGCGAAGTAGGGTGTTCGTGTCATCCTCATACATCTTTGCCGGAATCATTTCGCCAGCCTTGTCACCATATCGAGCTCGTGCTCGACGATATACATTTTCAACAACTGCGCCAACTTCCATTGGAACACCAACAGAGCGCGCTAAATCTCCTGCCAAACGTAAATCCTTACATGCAAGCGCGACTGCGAATCCTTCATCGTAATCACCATCCTTGAGCAAGCCCATCATGTCTCGCTCTAGCAGAAGTGAGTTGCAAGGTGATCCAACCAATGATTGCCGAAGCACTTCAAGGTCAACACCTGCTTTAACTCCTAATAGAAGCGCTTCAGTGGTTGCGACAAAGGAGTTAAACCACAGCATGTTCAGAACTAACTTGACTGCATATCCAGTTCCTCGAGCTCCACAATTAAAAAACTTGTCAGGATCACCCATGATGTCAAACAAGGGTTTTACAGAGGCAAAATCAGCAGGGTCTCCTCCTGCAAAGATCGACATTGTTCCTTTGTCTGCTCCGATAGACATACCTGCTACAGGTGCATCGATGATTCGCACACCAGGTGCAAAAGATTTCTCAACAATGGCAGCCGTCTCTGGAACAGATGTGGACATATCGATCCACATTGATCCAGGTTTCATTGCTGCAGCTACTCCGCTGCTAACCATGCAACTTTCAATTGCAGCAGGTGTTGGAAGCATTGTGATCAAAACATCGGAATCCTTTACACAATCGATGGCGGAAGAGGCAGCCTTCGCACCTGCTTGAACAGGTTTTTGCATAGATTCTTTGTTGAGGTCAAAAACTGTGATGTCGATACCTGCTGCAGCAAGGTTGCGAGACATGCTTCCACCCATACTGCCAGTTCCGATAAATGCTACCTTCAATTTAATCTCCCTTGTTGTGTGTTAATCATCAGTTCAGATCTACCCAAGTCGTCTTAAGAGCTGAATAGTTATCGAGTGCATGCAATGATTTATCTCGACCAGATCCAGAACCTTTAAATCCACCAAATGGTGTTATGACATCGGACATGTCGAAGGTGTTGACCCAAACGGTTCCAGCGCGAAGCTTTCGAGCAAAGTTATGAGCGCGTGCAACGTTGCCAGACCAGACTGATGCAGCCAAACCATATGAAGTTCCGTTGGCCTTTGCTAGAGCATCGGCGTCATCAGTTGCATCAATTGATACAAGCACTGGTCCGAAGATCTCTTCCTGTGACAATGTTGAATCATGTTTGACACCATCGATCAAAGTTGGCTGAATCAAATTACTTGCACCTGTAGCTTTTTCTCCACCAAAAATGAAACGCTCGCCGTTATTACCCACCATATCCAAGTAGCTATTCACGCGATCGCGTTGGGCAGTAGAGACAATCGGCCCCATTAATGTCGAAGGATCCAAGCAATCACCTACCGAAAAGGTTTTTAAGAACTCAAGAAGTTTTCCATAAAGCTCTTCTTTCAGTTTTTCACCCTGCACAATAATTCTTGATCCTGCGTTACATGTCTGTCCGGCGTTGTAGTAGATACCCCAGCCAATTGAAGAAGCACAAGCATCCAGATCCTTAACATCATCAAGAACAACTTGCGGGCTCTTACCACCTAGTTCTAACGCTACCTGCTTCATATTTGATTCAGCTGCATACTGAAGCATTTTGCGGCCCGTAGGTCCGCTACCTGTAAATGCAAGCTTTGCTACATCGTTGTGCCGCGCCAACGCCTGTCCTGCTTCAGGACCCAAACCTGTAACTACATTAAATACACCATCGGGAACTCCGGCTTCTGTAGCTAAACGAGCTAGAAGCAGCGCAGACAAAGAAGATTGTTCAGCTGGTTTTAAAACAACACTATTTCCCATGGCTAATGCAGGTGCCACTTTCCATGAAGTGATAATCATTGGGTAGTTCCAGGGAACAACTGCTGCAACTACGCCCAGTGGCTCGCGAGTAATCATGGCCAAGGCATTACGAGGAGCAGGTGCAATTTCATCGTAGGTTTTATCGATCGCTTCCCCGTACCACTGCACTGAGCGAGCGGCACCCATAACGTCAACATTCATGGAATCTGAGATTGGTTTACCAACATCGAGTGTCTCAAGAAGTGCAAGCTCTTCTTGGTGTTCACGAATTAGATCTGCCCATTTCAACATGATTGCTTTCTTATCACGTGGATTCATCTGGCTCCACACGCCAAGTTCAAATGTTTTCAATGCTGCTTTAACCGCGCGATCAACATCTTCGGTATCACCGGCGGCAACCTTGGCGATTACACGTTGATCTCTCGGTGAAATGTCATCAAATGTCCTGCCAGAAGCTGCATCAACAAATTTACCGTTGATATACATCCGTGATTCAGGTTTTAACTCTGATGCACGTTTTTCCCAGGCAGTCTTGTTCATAGACATTTAAATCCCCTTTTAAAATCTTTAGTTAAGCGACTGATTTTTTGAAGTGCGCCCAGTTTGGTTCAACACCCATTCCAGGTGCTGCTGGAACATGAAGCATTCCATCTCCATCGCATTTAATTGGGCTATCAAGAATAAAGTCTCTGCGATCTTCACTCCAGGTCGGTGGATCGTAAGGGAATTCAATAAATGGAGCCCCGCCAAGGCCTGCAGTTACTTGGAGATTGGCCATTAATCCGTAACCATTTGACCATGTGTGTGGTGTAAAGATCCGATTTTTCTGAGCAACTAGACCTGCAATAAGACGAGACCTTTCTAGGCCTGCAGCCAAAACAACATCTGGCTGGTAAACATCAAGTGCGTCTTCTTCAATCAAGCGAATGATTTCAGGCAATGTTCGAACCATCTCTCCACCTGCAATTCGCACACCACGGCCACGAAGGCGCTTGAGTCCTTCGATATCTTCCATAGGAAGGGGCTCTTCAACCCAATAAACACCGTTATCTGCTGCGGCATCAATAAAGTGCATCGCTTCAGTCATATCAAGTGATCTTCGTGTATCGCCAGGCATTCGCCATGCTTGGTTGAGATCGACCATGATCTCCATGTCGTTTCCGACCGCTGCGCGTATGGCTTCTAAAGTTTTTACACCGAGAGCTAGGTCAGATTGTGGAACACGAATCTTCATTGCTTTGAATCCCTGTGAGCGAAGAGTTTTTGCTGATTCGGCGCGATCTTCAGGTGACATAACCGCACCTGTAGATGCGTATGCAGGGATAGAACTTTGTGCTCCACCAAATAAGGTGGCGACAGGTTTGTTAAGTGCCTTACCTATTGCATCCCAGATAGCAGCTTCCAACGGCCAGTATCGTCCAGCGTGGAAAGAAATAGTCTCTAAAGTTCGAACGTGCTCTTGAATATTAAATAGATCTTTGCCAATAAAAAATTTTTCGAAACCTTCAAATCCCGCCATGTCATCGCCGGCACCATATCCAGTGACGCCACCATCTGTTTCTACAATTGTTAAAGTCGCACCAAATTTTTTGCGCGGAATGGGATCCCAATTAGCAAAAAATGGTGGGTCTAATTCGATAACGCTTCTTTCAAACTTGATTGCAGTAATTTTCATAATTCGAAGTTCGCTTTCACTCTTAATTCTTGACCCGGAAGAATGGATTTGTGACGTTAAGAGTTGCCTCCATGACCTCTTTGGCGGTGGGCGATCCTTTCGCACCATTTCGTAACGCATCGATCATTGCTTGCTGTTGATTTGCAAAGACTTCTTCTTCATTATTTGCAGAAGGATTCAGCCAAATGGCAGCAATAATGACGAGTTCATTTACTGCGTTGGTATCAATTACTCCTTCGCGAAGTGCCTGTCCCACACCAGCGGCAACGGCTGCTTGAGCTGCGCCCCAGGTAAACAACCCATGTTGGTCGCTCTCAATTGCAGCTTTATTGACGAACAAAGTCGGAGGAGTCACTGCAAGAGCTGGCCTTGCAACAACCATAAAGGGAACATGACCGGCCCGTGGTGTTGCCAGGGCAGTAGCCCAGGCAACACCAGCGGCTCCAGATCGGCTTCCTAGAATTGTGTTCGTGTGGGCTGCGTTTGCGCCCGATCCCACAAAACCTTCACCGATCTGAATGTCGATCATGTTCACCCTCCATGGATAGTTGTACTTAGATGTTACTTAGCTAGCTTTGCTGCTGTAACAAATGACTTTGCTACTGCATCTGGATCTTCACCTAGAACGTCAATTCGAGCATTCAGGTTCTGCATAACTCCGTTTGAGATCTTTCCTGCAATTGGAGCAAGTGCTGTTACTAGCTTTGGGTACTTCTTAGCGATTGAATCTGGAAGAGTCAATGCAGCGTTGTATGGTGGGAAGTATGACTTATCCTCAGTAGGAACCATCAAGCCAAGTGCACCAATACGTCCATCGGTTGCAAAAACTTCACCGATATCGCACTGACCAGTTTGTGTTGCTGCATAAATAGCTCCTGTATCAAGAACCTTTACAGTTACATCTGCGTCACTGATTCCATACTTAGTACGGAAACCGGCCCAACCATCTGGACGGCTCTGGAACTCTGACTCAACACACCAGACTGGCTTTGCTGGCATCTTTGAATTCTTAACAAGTCCTGAGTAATCCTTAACGCCCCACTTAGTTGCATTTGCCTTTGTAATTGCGAAGGCATATGTGTTGTTAAATGAAGTCATAGGAAGCCATGTGACCTTATTCTTCTTGTCTCCTGCAGTCACCTTTGTGTAAAGATCCTTTGGTGCGATGTTTACATCTGTCTGCTTCTGGTAGACGAGCCAAGCTGTACCTGTGTACTCCCAGTACATATTGATATCTCCCGCAATCATTGCTTCGCGAGTTGTGACAGATCCTTTGATATTTGTCTTATCAGTGACCTTTCCACCATTCATCAAAATGACGTGCTTTACAATCTTTGAAAGAACAATGCTCTCAGTGAAATCCTTCGATCCCACGATCACATTTACTCCCTTGAGTGAAGTTCCTACTGCGTTAGCTGTTGATGCTGTAGCCAGTGAACCCACTACTACCATTGCAACTGCGGCTGCAACAGCAACTACTTTATGGCGCTTTACCTGCATTTTGTACCTCTCTTTGGTGATTAAATCCCTCGTGGTCGAAGGAGTTCTTCTGCTGCTCGTGCTAACCAATCCATCGTGAATGCCACGATAATTGTCAGGATTCCTCCTGTAACTAGCACAAGGTCCCGGTTTAACTTAAGTCCAGGAATTATTAATGTTCCTAGGCCTCCACCATTGACGAAGACACCCAAGGTGGCAACTCCAACGGTAAGAATCAATGTGGTGCGTACACCTGCCAAGATGACAGGTACTGCAAGTGGAAGTTCTATACGGCGCAAAGCTTGTCGCGCTGTCATTCCCATTCCGCGTGCCGATTCAACAACAAATGGATCTATCTCCTGTAAACCGACAATCGTGTTTCGAAGAATTGGGAGTAGACCAAAAGCTGCAAATGAAAATATTGCGATGGGTTTTCCGAAGCCAAATGCAATTCCTGCGATAATTAGTACTCCTGCTGCGGGAAATGCTTGCCCAATATTAGCAATGATCAAAACTAATGGCGTGAACATCTTTGCACGTGGGCGAGTGAGCAAAATTCCACCCGGAATCGCGATCGACAAAATAATGGCTGCTGAGGCGAATGAAAGAATCAAGTGGTCTTTAATTGCCTGCGAGATAAATGCCCAATTAATTGTCACAGCCTCAATCTGATCTAGAGTGGCTCGAGAGACAAAAAACCAAAGTACAAAAGCAAGAGCAAAGATCAAGATAGGTTGAATAATCAGTGATCTATGACGGTTGAAGATTATTCGCGCAGACGGCGATAACCTAGAACCAAGAGTCAATGTCATTTTTGTCATTTTTACTTTGCTGCTGCCCTTGTTTGTGCGATTTCCAACTGCAAATCGTGAAATGTAAGATGACCTTTACTGCCAACATTTATTGCCTCTGCTCCAGAAATGAATGCATCCATTGCTTCACGAAGAGTGGCATCTTGAGATAACTCTGGTCCTTTTACATTTCCAGGTTTAAGGCTAACCGCAGAAAGTGAAAGCAAACCCAGCATTCGCACGCTTCCTGCTTCTCCAACAAAGCTTTCAACTTTTTTAGTGGCAGGTGCAGAAAGAATCTCTAGCGGAGTTCCATACTGTTCTACAGTTGATTGGTCGCTAAGAACTGCAATCCGATCTCCAAGGAGTAAAGCTTCTTCAAAATCATGAGTTACAAAAACTACAGTCTTCTTCAAATCTCTCTGAAGGGCACGAAACTCCTTTTGAAGCCGCACTCGAGTGATGGGATCGGTAGCGCCGAAAGGTTCATCCATCAATAGAACTGCCGGATCACCGGCAAGAGCACGCGCAACTCCTACACGTTGCTGCTGACCACCTGATAATTGCTTCGGAAAGCGTGATCCATATTCGGCCGAATCTAATCCGACAAGAGTCATTAATTCATTAACTCGTGCACGAATTCGATCCTTATCCCAGCCCAATAGTTGTGGGACTGTTGCAACATTGTCGGCAATTGTTAAATGAGGAAACAATCCAATTTGCTGAATTACATATCCGATATTGCGGCGTAGCTCATGGGCAGGCGTTTGTGTTACATCTTCGCCGCCAATGAAAATCTTTCCTGATGTTGGCTCGATGATTCTGTTGATCATCTTCATTGTGGTTGTTTTACCGCATCCTGAAGGACCAACAAAGACAACACATTCACCGGCTGGGATTGTTAAGGAGAATTCATTAACTGCAGCTTTTTCTGTATTTGGATATCGCTTTGTTAAGCGTTCTAAACGAATTTCTTGTCCGATAGTTGATTTAGACACGAAGCCCCCTCGGTGTTGTAAAGCGGCGGATGAAGACGAACATTCCATCAAAAATTAGTGCAAGGATGGTAATTCCAATCGCACCAACTAAAGTCTGATTCATAGCATTAAACGAGCCGAGTTGAGCTAAACCGCTAAAGAGTAAATCACCAAGTCCAGGACCACCTACATAAGCGGCAATTGCAGAGATTCCAAAAATCAACATACAAGAGACTCGAATACCCACAATGATCACAGGCCAAGCTAAAGGAAATTGAATAGAACGAATAACCTTCAATGGTTTCATTCCCATTGCAGAGGCTGACTCCATGATTGCTGGTTCAACTGAACGCAATCCCACAACAGTATTTCTAACTACTGGCAATTGACCGTACAAAACTAAAGCAATAACCGCTGGTTTCCAACCTAAGCCAAAGGGTTGGATAAAAAAGATAAACATAGCAAGAGAAGGGATTGTGAAGACAACAGACCAAAAGCCAGTTACTGCTTCAACTAAATTCGGTTTACTCCATATTAGTAATCCTGTAAGGACGGCAGTTATTGTCACAACGGCCATAACAACGACAACCAGTTGTACTTGTGCAATTGCAGCTGAAATAATTCTGTCGGGATTACTTACGATGTAATCCCATAAACTAGGTTGATTAATAGTGGTTAAATCAACACCACCACCGATTGTTAAGTCATCTAGACCTTCAAAACCTGGAATGGCTTCGGGCGTAGGCTCAACCTCCGGCGCCGTCAAAAGTAATGTCTCCCGATTCATGGGGTGTAGTTAACTCTTTCTCCGTAATTGTTGCAATAGGAGCATCCAGAGTTGTACTGTTTGCAACATGTCAAATACCCTGACTCGAAACAATGGTTTAGAGCGTGACCTTGAAATCATTGAAGCGGTGGCCGCCAGTGCTCCTATTCCACAAAGGAATGGTGAGATAGCAAAACGAACAAATCGAGAGAAGTCACAGATCTCACGCGCAACTTCAAGGCTCGTAGATAACGGATTGTTATCTAGACAAGGCGCGGGGGTTGTAGTGGGTCCACGTTTATACGCAATCGCACGATTCACTTTCGAAGCGCAGATTGTTAGTAGCGCAAGGGGTGAAATGCATGGATTAGTGCATCGTTTAGGCGAGACGATTCACTTAACGGTTTTGCAAGGACTCGAAGTCGTAACGATTCACTCAGAGTCACCATCGCATGGATTTCGTGCCTTGAGCTGGATGGGTGTCACTGCGCCGTCATACATGACATCGTCGGGGCGAGTATTACTAAGTGGGTTAAGTGATGATCAATTGATTCGCTTATATCCTCTTGATAAAAAGATTCCCAACACCCCACCAAACTGTATAACCAAAACTGGAAGAGAATTACTTGAAGTTATTCAAAAAGTTCGTCGCGATGGATATGCCATAGTCATTGAGGAGTATGAGCCAGGATTGGTAGGTGCTTCCGTACCAATTTTTGATTTCTCTGGTTCAATTGTCTCGGCTATCAATGTTGCTGCGCCAAAAGCTCGCTTTGAAAGCCAATTGATTTCAGCAACGAAAGAAATGAAAAAGTCGTCTTTACGTATCGCAGAGTCGTTAGCACCTACAATCTCAAGGGGAAACTGATATGAATCCATTTGCTTTAACACCGGGCTCAGTTGGAATTAGATTTGGCGCTGGGGCGATCAATCAATTACCTGAAGTTTTAGTTGGACTTAAAAAAAATAAGGTGCTGATCATTACCGACCCTGGTGTTGCAGGAGCCGGAGTTCTTGCACAGGTAGAAGCAATTTTGAAGAGTGCTGGTATTCAAAATACAAGTTTTGCAGAGATCAAGCCAAATCCTAATACCTTGCTCATTGATGCTGCTGCAAAGGTGGGGATTGAGTTTGGAGCAGATGTGGTCCTAGCCTTAGGCGGCGGATCCTCATTAGATTCAGCAAAAGGTGTAGCTCTAGTAGTAGCTAATCCAACTTTTTCGTCAGCATCATTTAATTACAGTATTACTCCAGAAAAGCCTGCAATACCGATCATCGCTATTCCAACAACGTCTGGAACTGGTAGCGAAACAAATAGCTGGGGTGTTATCGATGATCCAATTCGCCAATGTAAGTTCTATGTTGGAGATGCCAGTACGACCCCAGTTGTAGCAATTCTTGATCCCGAGCTAACTGTTGGTTTACCTGCCCGATCAACTGCTGGAACTGGAATAGATGCATTGACACATGCAATTGAATCCCTGACATCTAAGGGAAGTACCGCTGTCTCTGCTGCCTACGCCCACCAAGCAATCAAATTAATCTCTAAGGCATTGCCAGTAGCTTTTAAAGACGGAGCCAATGTTGACGCGCGTGGAGAGATGCTGATGGGTGCACATCTTGCAGGACTTGCACTTACTCTTTCTGGTTTAGGACTTGTACATGGAGTAGCGCACTCTGTTTCCGCAACAGTGGGCACCGCTCATGGTGAAGCGTTGGCAACAGTGTTGCCAGAAGTTATGGAGTTTAATTCAAGAGTTTCAAATGATATTTACGCATCTATCGGACATGACATGGGAATTGCGGCCAATTCAGCAACTGTTATTTCTGCTGTCCGTGATCTTGCAGATGAAATTCAAATCAGAAATAAGCTTTCACATTATGGAGTAACTCAAGATCTTGTTCAGGCGATTTCGAAAAAAGTTTTGGAAGATAGCGTAACGAGTAACAATCCAATTGACCCTACACAAAGTGAAGTTGAAAGCATTCTTCTTTCTCGAATTTGAAGGTTCGGTTATCGTTTGACTGACCAACAGTCTTGAGGGGTTTAATTCTTTTCCATTTTCGAGGCTAAATTTATATCGTGCCGATTACTTACAGATTACCTCACTGTGCCAAAGCATTTACAGTGATTGCTATGGAAAGTCCAAGAAGTACCGCAACAACTATCAGAGATTTTCCTTTGCCCATTCGCTGAGGCAATCCCCCTATTTTACTTTCTTGATCTTGGGGAAGATCTTTGATCACGTTTAGAAAATGAAAGCTCACACCAAGGAGTGATCCTGTAATAATCATCCAAGTTAAAGGTGTGCGGCTTGCACCATAAAACATAGATGCTGGCAGTGCCGCAAGAGCAATTGCATAGGGCAAAGGCGAAAGAGGTGAGAACTTAAAGTAGAAGTTGTATGCAATACCGCAACCAACACCCAACATATAAACGCTGCCACCCTTTAGTCCTAATGGGCCAAGTAGGTTTGCAATAAAGGCGATCGGAATAAAGATAAATGTTGTGCGCTTTAGTTGTGCAACTGTCAGTGAACCTGCAACTAGAGGCTTATTGGTGCGATTGTGTTTGAGATCGTCTTGATAGTCATAGATGTCGTTGCTCCAACCAATGATCAGTTGGCCTAAAAAGACTGTAAAGGCGACAACATATGCCGGACCTTCCCACCAAAGATTCCATGTGAAGATGAAGGCAATGAAAGTAATTAACATCGTTGGCCCAAAGTGGGCCGCGCGGAGATAAATCAATAAGCGCGAATTCATAGCAGAACCTTACTTGGGCATCCTGAGAAATTCAGTTCTTCTGCAGCACACATTACAAAGTTTTATGACATAAAGAACTATAGCGAAAGTGCCTGATCAGTTTTGTTGAATTTTTTCCACACTAATCAAATCTCCAAAGGTTCCAGACTCGGTAACACTTATTCGATATCCATTGGTGTTGGTGCTCTCACCTACTTTTAGCGGAGCCGAGGCTAAAAAGAATGGAAGGTTTTCAACGCTCCTATTAGTTGGTAAGGAGACCTTCATTCCATATCCGTTTTTATTCTGGGTTAGATCAATCTCATAAACCAATGCACCTTGAGATTTAATCGGAATTTTGTAGTAAAGCCCACCAGGTCTACGCGTTTCCACAACAATAGCTTTGCTCTGAGAAATCGGAATTATCAGAGACTTGCTTTCTTTGGTTTGAACAGTTGAAGGTGCTATCCAATGAATACTTTTTGCATTATCCGTTTTACATTGAATTTGAGAGTCTTGCATAAATCCCAAGTTCCATTTTTCCCATGTGGTGAAATCCCCACCCCAAGGAGTCATTAATGTTAGCTCTCCCATTCCGTAGTCTGTATTCAGATTTTTCTTTCCATCCCCGTATCGATCACCAAATCCAATTCCGGCATGCATTAGTTCGTGTATCCACCAAAATGGATGACCAAGATTTGAAGATGGACTAGAAACCCTTGGGTTCTTAGCTAACAATCCAAACTCAGTCATGACGTTTGGAACCGATCCTTCGGATGTTGAAAGTGCGCGCACTCCTGCTTGCCCTATAACGCTTGTATCAGTACCTGGTGGGGGAACGATTATTGCGATGTTGGCACCGGTGAAATCAATTATCGGATCTGCTGCAGCTACTAAGTCCTGGCTAAACTTCACAAGGGTTGGTTGTTCCCGATTGGAATTATGCTGAAGTTCATATTCTGCAATCGGAGTTTGCATTTTGATATAGGAATCTGGATAACGAACAAAAACCGATGATCCAAAATCACTTGAATAGTCGATCCACTCCTTCATGAAATCAAGAATGTGACCGTAATCTGATTTTGGAGAATTAACAGGTTTTTCTGTATCAGTTGAGTAAATTGGAATTAACTGGATTATTGTCTTTGGTGAAGGAAAACGTCGCTCCATCCCCCTGGAGTTTGGTCCTATAAATGAAAGATTCATGCGTTCTGAATCGTTAGTAATTTTACAGGCGGTTAAGGTGCTGTATTTAACCGCAGAATCAAAGGTTCCTACTGGGCGCTTACTTCCCAAACTGTATTTGGCAATTTGAAGTTGGCCTGCACATCCGTGGTTATTAGAAAAATAAGTTTCTATCAACTTCATTTTCCCCGAAAGTGTGTCATCTATTTGGCACGGACCACCTTCAAAAAGTGTGTGATAACCATCATCGGTTGAGTAAGTCCTTGAAAAATCTATAACTGGCGATGATTTTTCAGGAATTACTTTTGAAACTTTTTTCCAGGTTAATTTTGAGCCAGATTTTGTGCAAATAAAGGATGTTCCTTTTACCGTTTCAGACTTTCCTGCCTTAGTGCATTTAGCACCTTGTTTCACTGCAGCATTTGCATCAACGACTGACCCTGCAAACAAGAGAGTAAGCACAGACAAGAATGCGACTAACTTCCTGCTTGCAGTGATCATGTTCGTGAAGTTCTTACTTTTCCTTAAGGTGTGAAGCGGCGTCGTCATATCCGCCGGCTTCTAGCTTTGCAATCAAATCAGCCTTAACTGCCTTAACAACATTGTGAGTGCCATTGCAGTTCTTCTCAGGATCGGTGGTGTATCCGCAGGTACAAGCTCCCATGATTGTTGCTCCTTTTACTTTGGCAGTAAGCAAACTCTACTTGGGCATTGCCCTAGCGCCTAGAAAGATATCGAGGCAATATTTTTGTGAAATCCCCTACATGCCGGAGCAGGCCAATCAACTGATTAGTTTTCACTATGTCTCCCCGGACCACTATGTGGATGCCGGCCTAAAGGATTACTAATTCAGTCTTACTTAACTACAGCTGCGCGTCCAGATTCCAATCTCGCAATCGGCACTCTAAATGGTGAACAAGAGACATAGTCCAAATTAAGTTGGTGGAAGAAATGAATACTTCGTGGATCTCCACCATGTTCACCGCACACACCTAACTTAAAGTCACCGCGCACTTGGCGAGATAGCTCTGCAGCCTGTCGAACCAAGATTCCAACTCCTGCTTGGTCTAGTGATTCAAATGGATTAAATGGAAGCAGTTCTAAATCAAGATAGCGAGGCAAGAAGGTTGATTCCACGTCATCTCGGCTAAATGCCCAGGTTAGCTGCGTTAAGTCATTTGTTCCAAAAGAAATAAAGTCTGCGTGCACAGCTAAGCGATCTGCAGTAATTGCAGCGCGTGGGGTCTCAATCATTGTGCCAATAGGCATGTCAATTACCTGATTTGTTCCCTTAAAAGTCTGTGCAATCTCTGCTTCTAACGTTTCACGCAAGTACAAAAGCTCTCTCTGGGTGGAAACAAGAGGAATCATTACTTCTGGCTTTGGATCATGGCCTAGTTTTTTAACTTCTAGTGATGCATGAACAAGTGCGCGTACCTGCATTTTGTAGAGTTCTGGAATTAATATTCCAAGTCGAACACCGCGCAAACCTAACATCGGGTTGGATTCGTGCAAACGACGAACAGCAGCAAATAACGCTTTATCTCGTGCCGGAATCTCTTCACCTAGCGCTTCACTGCGCGCCATTTGAGAACTCAAATCAACAAGTGATGGCAAGAATTCATGTAGCGGTGGATCTAACAAACGAATTGTCACGGGAAGTCCAGACATTGCCATCATGATTCCAACAAAGTCTGCCCTTTGTAGCGGCTCCATTTCGGCGATTACACCGCGCTGCACATCTTCATTTTCTGCCAAAACCAAACGCTCTACATAGGCCCGGCGCTCACCTAAGAACATATGTTCTGTGCGGCATAGACCAACACCTTGTGCGCCCAGGATTCTGGCCCTTATTGCATCCTCTGGTGTGTCAGCATTTGTGCGCACTAATAGTTTGCGACGTGAATCGGCGTGAGTCAAAATTCTATGCACAGCCTTAACAACAGGTGATGCTTCATCTGTCTCTGCTGATACCCGGCCCTCTAAATATGAAGTCACAGAAGATGCAACAACTGGAACAGCGCCTAAATAAACAATTCCTGTTGTTCCATCAATAGAGATGATGTCACCTTCATAAACAGT
>CAEZWK010000005.1_pt1 | contig 49312 bp, 47 predicted proteins | sample 7264971 | NCBI WGS metagenome assembly CAEZWK01 (sample SAMEA6813882, study PRJEB35770) | uncultured Actinomycetes bacterium | biome: Freshwater; feature: Freshwater reservoir; material: water | place: Czech Republic | collected 2015-11-04 | depth 0.5m m | reverse complement strand
TAATTGGTGTTGATTTAGCAGCCCCTGGACTTAAGTTGGCACATGCTGAGGCTGCAGCCGATGGCGTCAGTATTCAATTTAAGCAGCAAGATGGTCGTAACGTTGGATTGCCAGATGGTTCAGTTGATTTAGTAACGGGAACAATGATTTTGCATGAGATGCCATCTGAGGCAATTGTAGAAACTGTTAAAGAGGCGACAAGATTGCTAAAGCCTGGTGGAGTTATTCGCTTCCTCGAGTTTCAGCCAACGGGTGATCCTGTTCGCGATGCAACTGTTTATGAGCATGCTGAACGAAACAATGAACCATACTTTCGTGCCCTATTTGCAACCGACTTAATTGAAGTGTGTGAAAAGCTGGGACTCAAAGATGCCAAGTGGGTTGCATTCGATGAGCGCGCAGAAGGACTTCGTCCGCAGGGTTGGCCAACACGATCTGATTGGCATTTTCCATGGTGCGTATTACAAGCAACGAAGGTTGCCTAATGAGTGCCGAGTTTGATTTCTTTGGTAACCAACAAGTTTCAAAATTATTTGATCTTGTTTTAGAACTTGGAATGGATCTTCATGTCACAACTACCCGTCTTAGGGCTTTGGAGATGTTACTCATTCGAAAGGGTGAATTAACGGTTGATCAACTCGACGGATTTACTCCAACTGAGGCTGAAAAACAAATTTTGGATTTAAAGCGAGATGAGTTCATGGCTAGATTGATGAGGATCATTACCGAGTCAGGTCCGTCTGAGCACCCACTTCGCGAGCAGTGGGATGCAGCGATTGCACAGCGCAACTTGAACAAGTAATTCAGAAAAGTAATTTGGAGAGGTAATTTCTCTTTGAAACTTAGTTGAAATTAAAAGCCAAAAGGGCCGGACTGTTAAGTCCGGCCCTTTTGGTTATGTTTTTTAGACTGTAATTACTTAATCAGTGCAATCTGAGCCTTTGCCTTTGTATACAAAGGACCTGTGATTTTTGAGAAGCCCTTTGCTGGGTACTTCGTAGGGCACTCCTCTAGAACATATGTAAACCAAGCAGCTACATCCTTTTGCTTCTCTGCATCTTTCTTAGAAGCAGCTGGATAAGCCAGACCATAGGAAGCTGTTCCTAGTGGATAGGCGCCTGGGATCTTCTTCACGAAGTCTGCTGTGACAGTTCCATTGGCATTAATTGTTCCTCCGCCTAGGAATGCTGATGTACCGGCCGCTGATGGGTCAACGAAATCACCATTTGCATTTTTAATGAACGCTGACTTTAGGCCATTATCTGTTGCAAAGCTCAATTCGCCATAACCAATAGATCCATCTTTGCTGGCAACACCAGATGCTACAAGTGCAGAACCAGATTGTCCCTGGAAGTTAAATGAACCAGCGATTGATGTTGGAGTACCACTTGAAAATGTTCTATTTCCTGGTTTAGTCCAGATTGCTGGTGCTGATTTATTGAGGAAAATTCCAAAGTTTTCACTCGTACCTGAGCCATCTGTGCGATACCAAACAGTAATTGGTGTCTGTGGGAGGGCATAGTCAATTACCTTGGTTGTGTATTTCAAAACTTTTGGGTTTCCTTTTGAATCAAGAAGCGGAACAGTGTTTGTTACCTTCTTACCCTTTACGGTAGTTGTTACCTTCTTAGTTGCAAAAACAGGTGTCTTTACTGTTCGTGTATTGTCCTTATCGATCTCTGGGTCATTCCAGACTGTAATCTCACCACTGAAAATTTTTGCAATCGTTGTAGGAGAAAGGTAAAGGCCTTCTTTGATTCCCTTTACGTTGTACATAATTGAAATCGGTGCCGCAAAAATTGGAGCATAGATAATGTTTTCTGGTTCTCCAGATGAATATGGAGCATCAGATCCTGCGAAATCTACAAGTGTTCCAGCTTTAAAGTCTGTTTGCCCTCTAGTAGATCCTCCGCCTGGATAGTTAACAACGGTCTGTGATACAGCAGTAAAGTCACCTTTACAAGCATCAATGAGTGGGCTTGCAAAAGTTGCTCCACTTCCAGTGATTGTTCCAGCTGCAGATGCTGGTGATGTTCCAGCAATAAGTGCGGAAACAGTAAGTAGCGAAACCGCATAACTTAAACGAAATTTCATTTTTCCCCCATTTTGATGACGCCTTACTTAGACGCTGGTGGAAATCTATGCTTCTAGCCCTAACAATTGTGAAACTAAAAACTAACCAATACCGACGGCAAAGCAAACTTTAGGTGAACAGATTTAGCCAAAACGTCCTGTTACGTAATCTTCAGTTCGCTTATCTTTAGGGTTGCTAAAGATGTGCGAGGTTGGCGCGGTCTCGATTAGCTCGCCGGGACCCCCATCGGAGAGGAAAAAACCGGTGTAATCAGATACACGGGCTGCTTGCTGCATATTGTGGGTCACAATAACGATGGTCATAGTCTTTGAGAGATCACGAATTGTCTCTTCAATTCGAAGGGTCGATCCCGGGTCTAGAGCAGAACATGGTTCATCCATTAACAAAACCTGTGGCTTAACAGCAAGAGAGCGAGCGATGCACAGACGTTGTTGCTGACCACCAGACAAAGTGCCTCCATATTGGTCCAGGCGATCTTTAACTTCACTCCATAATCCCGCACGAACTAGGCAGTCTTCTAACAATTCATCCGAGTTGTTGATTTTAATCTGAGCTAATTTGAGCCCAGAGAGAACATTTTCTTTAATAGTCATAGAAGGGAATGGATTTGGCTTCTGAAAAACCATTCCAATTCCTAATCGAATCTTTGTAACATCGACACCAGAGCGATAAACATCCTTGCCATCAAGGAGAACTTCACCAGCCATTGCAGCCGTTGGAATAAACTCGTGCATTCTATTGAGAATGCGAATAAATGTTGACTTACCACAACCTGAAGGGCCAATGAGCGCCGTTACTGTGCCAGCGTAAAAATCTAGAGAAATATCAGAAAGGACATGTTTTTGACCAAACCATGCGTGAACATTACGAGCTTCAAGTCCAACACCCATGGCAGAAGTACCAGGAGTCCTGGTTGCAGCAATAGATGCCAATGAGTTGACTTTGGTTTGTGACATGTCTTTTTCTCCCTCGTTATCCATACTCGATTACCCTTTTTTGTTTCCTAATACACGTGCAATGGTGAAAAAAATCATGACTACAACCATAAGAACAAAAATACCTGTCCAAGCACGCTCAGCTCCAGTTTCAGTTCCTAATCCAAAATTCTTCCAGACGTAAAATGGAAGAGCAGAGTTGTTGCCACTGAATGGATTCCAGTTCATTGCATCGTTACCACCGACTGTGAGTAGTAAAGGAGCGGTCTCTCCTGCAACCCGTGCGGTACCTAAAATCACAGCAGTTATAAGTCCACTTCGGGCTGCAGGGATAACTACAAGTGCAACTGTTTTCCATTGTGTTGCACCGAGTGCTAATCCTGCTTCTCTTAGATCTGTCGGAATCAACTTCAACACTTCTTCTGCGGTACGGGCAACAGTTGGGATCATCAAAATTGCCAAAGCTAATGAGCCCGCGGCAGTGTTATAACTTCCCCCTAAAGAAATCATCCAAACGGCATAAATGAAAAGGCCCGCAACAATAGAAGGTACACCGCTCATTGCTTGGACGAAGAATCTAACGGTTCCAGATGCTTTTCCTTTTACCTCAGTTAGATACAAAGCTGTCAATAAACCGATCGGAATACTTACAATCGTTGCTAGAGCAACCACATAAAGAGAACCAACAAGTGCATGTAGTAACCCACCTTCGCTCAGTGGAGCATCAGAGGCGGTTACCGACATATCATCAAAAAACATTCCAATTGAAAGACCTGGCGCACCCTTTCTAATAATTTCGAAAACTATCGATGCGACTGGAAGCAATACAAATGCTGCAAGAAAATAAATTATGATGGTCGACACCGAGTTGGCTGCAGCTTTGCGATCCTTGCGAATCCAACTAATTGATGCAGCAATAAAAAGTGAAAGAACAATGAAAGTTAAAATGAAGCCAAGAATTCCGGCCAAAGGTGATACTAAGACCAGTATCAAGCTGGCGATTACCGTACCAATTGCTCCAAAAACATCTGGCAAAAGTTGCTTCGGGGTAGCTTTCCAGGGCTTTAATGGTCTTGGGACCATCATCTGATTAGGATCATTCGATCCCTGTGGTTTATTTTCGGTCACAGTACTCATCCTTGGCGAACCGTCTTGTTAATGATCGCATTGGCGACAAAGTTAACGGCAAGAGTGACCATGAATAACACAAACCCGGCGGCCATTAATGCTTTGAGCTCAGGTTCGGTTGCTTCTCCAAATTTGTTTACGATTAAAGATGCAACTGAACCACCGGCGCTCAACAAAACTTCAGGACGAATGTCATAGACAAGGTTAAGCACAGTATAAACAGCAACAGTTTCACCTATCGCACGACCGAGCCCAAGCATTGCGCCACCAATCACTCCGCCTTTTCCATAAGGAATCACAACAGAGCGAATCATTGACCATCTGGTTGCTCCCAGTGCATAAGCAGCTTGGATTCTATCCAGTGGAGTTTGAGCAAAAACTTCACGCGAAATTGATGTAATAATTGGAATGATCATGACCGCTAACACGAGACCTGCAATAAATGGTGATCGTGAATAAAAGTCACCCGGCATTGAGAAAATTGGAATAAAGCCGAAGTACTTGTTAATTAATTTGGCCCATTCCTCAGCGTGGGGCATAAGCACGTAAAATCCCCAAAGCCCAAAAACGATAGAGGGAATTGCAGCCATAACATCGACAACTAAAACCATTGGTTTTTTTAGCCATTCGGGTGCGTAGTATGAGAGAAACAACGCTGCACCTACAGCAAGCGGGAATCCGAAGAAGAGTCCTATAAAACCAATTACCAAAGTTCCGTATAGCATGGCACCGATTCCATATGATGCTTCGGTTCCGTTTTCAATACTTTCAGCTATCCACTCAAATGAGGTAACAAAACTCAATCCCTCAGACCTAAATACATTAAGTCCGTTATAAAAAAGAAAAAGTGAAATCAAGCCAAGCACCAATAGTGAAATCATTCCGCCTGAGCTAACGATCCCCCTGAAAATTCGATCTGAAAATCGAGGTTCCGTTGTTATCTCGCGGGGGGTTGGACCCTCGCTTTTGACGGGATTAACGGTGCTCACGAGAGGATCATGCCCTTTCACCTTTAATTTGAAGCAGAGGAAAAGTGAACAGAAGGTTAACGAAGCGTGAAGAAAGACCGAATCAGGCTCAGATCAACCGTTGGAGACCTATTTCTATGGGGCTACTGGTCCGCCCTTGGTGGCTGCGATTTCATCCAAAATCTCCATGACGCGAATAGTCTCTTTCATCGGCAGAATCCAACTTGGCTCACCCAATAATCGCGATCCAAAGTTTTCAACCATCAATTGATATGGATCAACTGGAGCAAACTTTTCTATCGTATCCCCAACTTTGAGAATGCTTGTATTTCTAAGTGAGGTAAAGGCATCATTGCCGAGATTTTCAATTGTTGCCAAAGAGCCAGTAATAACTAATTTCTGCTCTTCTTCCCGTTCAAAAGATGTAAGTGCATGAGCTTCAATTGTGTCATTGATTGTTGCGCTTATTCGCGTCGTCATATCAACGCCCGTTGGTGCAGTAGTTCTCTCAACAGAGTTGATAACCATTGTGAGATTACCTTGAGTGAGTGCAGAAAATGCATGCAGTGGATATGGCCCAACGTCAAACAAACTTCCGCCACCCATCTCTGGAATCAAGCGATAATTTCCTTCCAGAGAACCTGGAAAAGTAAATGATGCGTCAATTGAATTAATCTCACCGATTGCGCCACTTCGTACAAGTTCAACCATACGAATAAACCGTGGATGCCAACGTGTCCATACTGCTTCAACCAGTAGTCGATCATTTGCTTGCGCCGCATCTGCCATTGATCTAGCTTCGATTGCATTCATGGCTATTGGTTTTTCGCAGAGCACATGCTTGCCAGCATTGAGAGCCTTGATGCTCCAATTACAGTGTTGATCATTTGCAAGCGAGATATAAACGGCATCAACCTCTGGATCGCTCAACAGATCCTCATAGCTCATGTGTACTTTTTCAGGCTCTAAAGATTGAGAGCGAGCAACATCTCTACTTGCAACTGCATACAAAGTTGCATTTTTAGCACTGTGAACAGCAGGTGATAATGCCTTTGTTGCAATGGACCCAGCACCAAGAAACCCCCAACGAATACTCATGCCCTGAGCAACTTTGCTGCAACGGGCAAACCGTTCTTGAGAGCAGATTCCTCTGCAGCTTGCATAATTGCAACAACATCTCGAGATTGCGCCGATGTCACTGACATGGTTTTACCTTCATTAATTCGTGCCACTAATGACTCATGGAATGTGTATGGCTTAACACTTTGCAGTGGAATAGCTTCAACACTGCCATTTGCTCTGTGAATAGAGATTTTTGCAGGAAGATCGGCCACCGAATCACCGGCGCTTAGATCCCAATCCCCCACAATCGAACCCTTGGTCCCGAGAATGAAGTATTTAGGCTTGCGAGCTGCGGCAAGGTCCGAGTTAGTAAAGATCGCCTGAACTCCATCTGTAAAGGTAAGTGTTACCTGTGCATGGTCAGCATTTGTTACGTGGTCCCATACTCGCTTTTGATTTAGTCCGGTTACATGATCAAGCGGTGAAGCAATAACTGCCAATATCTGATCAATGAAGTGGCTTCCCCAGTCAAATATCGCACCACCTGAAACTGCAACATCAGAATGCCAATATGAACAAGGTTTGGAATATCCACCTACAAAACTTTCGTAATGAAAAACCTCACCGATTTCGCCAGAATCGATCAATGATTTAATTGTCACAAAATCTGCATCGAAGCGACGATTTTGATAGACAACTAGTAAAAGTTTGGATGCATCAGCTAATGCGATTAACTCATCGCACTCATTGGTTGTTAGAGCCATTGGTTTTTCTAGTACTACATTTATTCCACGGGATAGAGCTTGTTTAGCCCAATAAAAATGTGTGTTAGGCGGCGTTGAAACAACTACAAGATCAATTTCTCCAGATTCAAGCATCACTTGTGCATCATTAAATCCTTTGGCATTTGGCGCAATTTGTAGCGCCGCATTTAATCGCTCTGAATTGGTGTCACAAACTGCCGTTAGGACCATTCCTTGTGTCGAGAGCAAAGCTTTATTGTGCTCATCACCGATTGCACCATAAGCCAACAGCGCCGTTCTGATTTCAGATTTAGATTGAATGATCACTCCTATTGTTTCTAACCTGGGCTAGGTTACCCACCAGATTGTCATTGCGCTCGCGGGGTTGGATTGCCCCTTTGCAGGCCACTGCTCGGACTAGTTATACCCCAGGGGCCGATTTCCCAAGTTATTTTGAGGCCCTTAGACCCGCTCCAAAGAGGGTTCCCCGGCCATGAAATTCGTTATGACTTTGTTACAAAGAGTACTTCCAAATTAGGGCAAACCATTGACAGATTATCTTGGTGGGTGAATCATCTGACAGTGATTTGTATACCGTTGTGTATCTCCGAGTACCACTCTGGGAGAATCCATGACCACGCGACTTTGATGGGAAAAATCAATGGAAACTACTAAAGACGCACCATCAAAGTTTCTCAATGGAAATCGAATTACAGCCTTTGTAATTCTTTTGGTTTCTGGCAATTTACTAAACTTTTCACTTCGTTATGGACTCTTTCTTGAAGATGGTGCACCTGGTCCTGGTCTTTTCCCTGCAATCATTACTGCCCCATTGGTTGGACTTTGTATTGCATGGCTGATTATTGGTGACCGTGAAGTGCCCAAAGTTAAGCAAGATTCTGATTCAAAAGATGAATTAACCGCCGAGCTTGAAGCAAAATTAGATGAAATTCAAGAAATCGATTCAGATGGCAAAAAGAGAATTGCTTGGGTTTTTTTCTGGACGATTGTTATGTTTGCAACTTTTGAAAGGTTAGGCAGCATCATCTCTCTATCGATTTATTCAATAGGACTTTTGTTTTCAATATCAAACACAAAATCTTGGAAGGTATTTCCCTCTACTCTTCTCATGATTCTTTTGGTGACATTTGGCGCAGTGAAAATCGGAGTCATGCTTCCTGATCCATTTAATATTTTCAGAATATTTGGAGGGCAATAATGTCAGAGATAATCTCCAACTTACAGCTCGGATTTGATTCCGTTCTTACCCTCAATATATTTATGTGGGCGGTAATTGGCTGTGGACTAGGAATGATTACAGGCGTATTACCTGGATTTGGCCCTGCAGCTGCAACAGGTTTACTTCTTCCATTTGCATTTGTTTTGCCGCCAACGGCTTCTATTGTGATGCTTGCATGTATTTACTACGGTTCAATGTACGGTGGAACGATAACTTCAGTACTACTTAATGTCCCAGGAGAAGCATCATCGGTTGCTACATGTATTGATGGTTATGCAATGACCAAGCGCGGTATGGCTGGTAAGGCTCTTTCAATATCTGCCGTTGGCTCATTTATCGCCGGAGTTATAGCCGTATTTGGACTCATTTTTTCACAGAAGATTGCAGCGATTGCAATTACCTTCACCTATCTAGATGTCTTTGGATTTAGTTTGCTTGCTTTGACTTTAGTCGTGGGCCTAACTGGCGATTCAATGATTAAGGGATTAATTTCGGCCTTCCTTGGATTATTCATTGGAATGGTTGGGCTTGATATTTATACCGGTGGTCCAAGATTTACGATGGGTCTAGACCAACTACAAGAAGGTCTTCCATTTATTGCGATCATCATGGGTATCTTTGGTTTGTCAGAGATTTTGGAAAGTATCGGGGGCAAGAAACAACCTGATTACTCCGGAAACATCGGATCAACCTTACTGAAGTGGCAAGATTTTAAAGACTCAATTGGTGCCATTTTAAGAGGCACAGGTATTGGCTTCTTCTTTGGTCTACTTCCTGGATCACCTGCAGCTGCATCTTCTTTTGCGGCTTACACAGTTGAAAAACGAGTCTCAAAAACCCCCGAGAGATTTGGAAAAGGTGCAATACAAGGTGTTGCTGGACCTGAGGCTGCAAACAATGCACTTGGAATCTCAAACTTTATTCCACTGCTCGCACTTGGAATTCCGTCATCGGCCACAATGGCTATTTTATTGGCGGCATTTACGATTAATGGGCTAACACCTGGACCTCTGCTATTCACAAATAATCCAGAGATTGCTTGGGGTTTGATTGCAAGCCTTGCACTTGCAAATGTAATTCTTCTGATCATGGCATTGCCACTTGTCAGAATGTGGGTTTCGATTTTAAAAATTCCTACAATGATTCTTTACACAATCACTCTCTCATTCATGAGTATCGGTGCCTACATAATTGATGGTTCTATGTTCTCGGTTTTGGTTCTCTGGATAGCTGGAATTGTCGGATTCACTTTGCGCAGATTTGGTGTCCCAATGGCACCAGCAGCATTAACGATCGTTCTAGGGCCAATGCTTGAAAAAAGTTTCCGGACAGCGCTCCAAGTAAACTATGGGGAGTTTTCATCGTTGTTCTCAAGCTCTCGAGCAAACACGGCTTATGCATTAATTGTTGTTGTGTTAGCAACTAAAATGATCTCTTCCATCCGCAAGAGTAATAAGGTAAGAAAAATGAAATCTTCTGCAGCAATGAATGGTTCAAAGTAGATGACTTTTGAATCATTGATTGAACTGTGGAAGTAAAACCGAAGCAGTACAAAAATCCATGGATAATAATCGGAACGGAGCTGTTCTAATGAAAAGAAATAAAACCGTACAGATCGCTGCAATTGCGGTGACTGCACTAGTTCTATCGCTCACGGCCACTACAAGTGCTTCAGCTGCTACAGCTAAGGTCAATGGCGCTTGTAAAACTGTTGGTGAAAAGAGCGGAACTTTAACTTGTACTCAATCTGGTACAAAAAAAGTATGGAAAACCACAGTTGTCCCTGCAGCAATCAAGAGCTGGTTAAAAGACTGTAACAACCAACTTTCAGTTGTAATTGGATACGGCGCTGGTGGAGCTACTGATATTTGGGCTCGCTTGCTTGCTAAGTACATCGAAACCGAAACTGGTGCAAAGGTAAACGTAACTAACACCCCAGGTGCCGGTGGATCTCTAGGTATCAACAAGGTAATGTCATCTAAGCGAAATGCCTGCACATTGGGTAACGTGAACTTGCCATCTGCTTTGCAGTACCTACGCCCAACAAGTTCAGTGACATACACAAAAGAGTCACTTAACCTAATCGCTACAACAGGATTCTCTGCAAACGTGATCGTTGTTCATGCTGACTCAAAGTACAACACAGTCAAGGATCTCGTAGATGACATGAAGGCAAATGCAGGCAGAATTAAGGCAGGCTCTGACGGTCCTGGCTCTGATGATGCGATTGCTTACTACGATCTAGCTCAAAAGACAGGTACAACTTTCACACAGGTTGTTACTGATGGATCTGCAGCAAAAGTTGCAGCGCTATTGAGTAAGCAAGTTGACTTCTTTGGTGGTTCTATCACTGGAGTTAAGGCAAACATCGACAATAAGCAGTTCAAGGCACTTTGTGTATTCTCAGATGTTAAGTCAAAGTTCTTGCCAACTACGCCTACATGTAAAGAAGCAGGATATGACGTAATCTCCACAAACATGTGGTCACTGTTCACATCTCAGGGTGTACTTGAGTCACGTCGCCAAGCAATCGAAGATATGCTTCTAAAGATTGCCGCGAACACAACATACATCGCTGATAATGACAAGCTTGCAATTGAAGTGCGTCCGTTCACAAGCGATGCACTTTCAGAGGAATGGACTCGTCAAGCCGTTCTTTACAAGTCGATCATCTCAAAGCTCTAATCTAGAGATATAGATTAAAAGTTAGACCCCCGGAAGTATTTACTTTCCGGGGGTCTAACTACTATTAGGAGGGCTAATTCAATTTTATGAAGACCACTGGAGACTTACAGCCACTTTCATATGGGCTTTGGGGAATTCTCGCGACACCGTTTATGGGTCCACATTACGAATTAGATAAAGAATCTTTGACTCGATTAGTTCAGCATTTTGAATCCCTGGGTGCGCAAGGTGTGGTTGCTTTAGGAGTATTTGGAGAAGGCTCGGCCCTTAACAGTCAAGAACAAGAAGAAGTAATCAAAACTGTATGTTCATCTACCGACAAAATGAGAATCATAGTAGGTATCTCTGAGCGATCTACATCTCCGGCAATAGAGCAATCAATAAGGGCATTGGAGTCTGCAGGCAAGAAACTCTCGGGATTAATGGTCCAAGTTAACTCTCCTAATGCAGAAATCTTAAGCAAGCACTTAACTAAAATTTATGAGGAAACAAATACAGGCATAGTCTTACAAGATTATCCAGTAGTCAGTGGAATTAAGATCTCTACTGCGCAAATTCTAGAAACAATTAAAAGCTGCCCATTCATTATCGCCGTAAAGTCAGAAAATCCGCCGACTGCGCAGGTGATCAGTGAGTTAACAGCCATGACTAAAGTTCCGATCATTGGAGGCTTGGGTGGAGTGGGGTTAATTGACGAACTAGAAGCTGGAGCGGCAGGTGCGATGACTGGATTTTCTTATCCAGAAGGATTGATCGAAGCAATCCAGGCCTATTCAGAAAAAGGATTTGAAGGGGCAAGAGAAGCGTTTGCAAAATGGTTGCCGCTTGCAAACTTTGAGGCACAACCAGGCATCGCTTTGGCAATTAGAAAAAGAATTTACCAAGAACGTGGAATCTTTACAGAAAGTACAGTTAGACCCCCATCTCCAAAAATGCCAAAAAATTTAGAGCCTTTGATGTTCAAACATTTAAAGATTGTTCAAAGCTACGTAAACAACTAATAAGGAGAAAACAAAGTGAATTTTGGAATTGATGGAAAAGTTGCTTTGGTGGCTGCATCAACCTCTGGACTTGGATTAGCAAGTGCGCAGGCTCTCTCATTAGAAGGTGCCCGAGTCGCTATATCGGGGCGCCGTGGAGATGTTGCTAGATCGCAAGCAGCCTTACTTAAGGGTGCAGTCGGTTTTGAAATGGACTTAGCGGTCGAAGGTAATGCTCATGAATTAGCAACCAAAGTTGCCAAAGAAATGGGTAGCGTTGAAATTTTAGTACTCAATAGTGGAGGGCCTAAACCAGGGCCTGCTGCAAAAATGACTCGAGCTGCCTTCTTAGAAGCAGCAGAATATCTAATCTTCCAACACATTGAACTTGTCAATGCAATTCTGCCCGACATGATCTCTAAGAAATGGGGAAGAATAATTGGAATTGGTTCAACAGCAATTCAAAATCCAAATCCAGATTTGTCATTATCTAGTATTGCAAGGTCTAGTTTGGCTGCATACCTAAAGACGCTTTCAAAAGAGGTTGCATCTGAAGGCGTAACTGTGAATATGGTTCATCCAGGCCGAGTAGATACCGAAAGAGTCCGACAGCTAGATCGATTTAAAGCAGAGAAACAAAATCGACCAGTTACTGAAATTGAACAAGAGTCGATAGGCACAATACCTGCCAATCGATACGGGCACCCCGAAGAGTTTGGTTCAACAGTGGCATTTTTGGCAAGTAAACAGGCTTCTTACATCACTGGTGTGCAGATTCGTGTTGATGGTGGAAGAGTTGAAGGTTACTAGATGAGGATTGCAACAATATCTAAGGGATCTCAAACGGCAGCAATTGTTATTGACTCAGAAGACAACTATTTTTTTGCAGATGAACTATTTCCTGGAAATACCTATGACGATTGCCTCAGAATTATCCAGGAATTTACACCCAATGAAATAAAGAGCGCATTCTTTGCATCCAAGCTACAGAAAAGAAAATTAAATGGTGTTAAGTTCCATGCACCTTACCGCACACCAGAATTGATTTGGGGAATAGGACTCAATTACTCTGATCATGCATCTGACCTATCTGCCGTTGCACCAGGTGATGAACCAGCTTCTTTTATAAAAGGCAATCACACAATTATCGGGCCAGGTGAAGTTATTCAGATTCCAATCCAAAGTGCTCGTACGACTGCAGAGGCCGAACTTGGATTGGTGATGGCAAAGAGATGTAGAAACGTCTCAGAATCTGAAGCTCTGGATTATGTATTTGGAGTAGTGCCTGTGCTTGATCAAACCGCTGAGGACATACTGCAAAAAAATCCTCGATTTCTTACTAGATCAAAGAATTTTGAGACATTTTTCTCTTTTGGGCCGTGGATTATGACACTTGATGAAGTGCTGGAAAAGAATTCGACCATAGATCAGATAACTGTATCAACGGTTAAAAATGAAGAAGTTCTTAAGAGTAATCAGGTTACAAATATGACGTTTAGCCCTTTAAATCTAATCTCATTTCATAGTCAAGTTTTTCCTCTTGTTGCCGGTGACATCATTTCAACCGGAACACCCGGTGCTGTGCCGATTCAAGAAGGAGATGTTGTGCGAAGTGATATCTCAGGAGTTGGTTCATTAACGAATTCAGTTACTAAAGCAAAGATGGGGGCATAAATGGATTGGATCATTGGAGCATATGCAGCTTCTCCAACTAGAGATGGATGGGTTGAGCAAGAAGAAGCAGAGTTTTTAGAGGGGATCTATAGACTCAAGAATTTAGCAGGGTTAGAGGTTCCTTTCTCGGATTCAATTCACAAATTTGATGAGGATTGGTTTATTCAAAGGTTTCCATCTAATTTGCAATTAGTTTTAACACTTATTCCTGGAACAACTGCAAGTGTAAAATCTAATCCGCTTTGGGGAATCAGCTCTAATGATGAAAGTGGACGTGATTCTGCAGTTAACTTTGTAAAGAGCTGTCTAAAGTCTGTCAAAAAGGTCAATGATGCCAAAGGCAGTAAGGTTGTTAAGGCTATTCAGATTCACAGCGCACCTGGTGGAACAGATTCATCAACAAAAGCGCTGTCTAAGTCCCTGGAGCAAATTCATGCAATTGATTGGGATGGCGCGCAGATCGTAATTGAACATTGCGATGCACTGGTTTCGGGACAAGCAAAACAAAAAGGTTACCTCGACTTGTCACAAGAGATCCAAGCAATAAAAATGAGCATGACCCCCACTCGATTGTCAGTAAATTGGGGTCGATCTGCAATCGAAACTCGCTCTGCTCAAGGTCCGATCGATCACATAAAACTTGCGCGATCTGAGAAATTGCTTTCGGGTCTAATGTTTTCAGGTGCCTCAGGCGTAGACAATAGATTTGGAAAAGCGTGGGCTGATTGTCATGTGCCACCTACTCCCCTTGCCGATCACACATCTAATTTGCTCGAGACAAATTCCTTAATGACAACTGATGAGATTAAAAAATGCATTTCAGCTGCCGGAGATCTAGATTATGTCGGGTTAAAGATTGCACCTCTGAAAGAAATCACAGTTGCCCAGAGAGTTCAAACAGTTGCAGAATCACTAGAAGTTTTAGAAATTGCCAATTCTTTACTGAATTGATCTTGCCAATTCCCTACTGAAATTAACTAGGGAGCGATTGTAATTAAACGCTCTTCTGTCATTTCTGCAATTGCATATTTTGGACCCTCTTTGCCATGGCCGCTCATCTTTACCCCACCGTATGGATATAAATCTAAACGGCTAGATGAGGTCTCATTAATGTGAACTGAGCCAAAGCGCAGAGTCTCTGCAGCCAATAAAGCTTTTTTGATATTGGCTGTAAAGATACCTGCAGCTAAACCATAAGGTGTGTCATTAGCTTCAGAAATTGCTTGATTTAGATCTTGGAATGGGCGAATAGTAACTACAGGTCCAAAGATCTCTTTTTGCATAACGAGCATGGATTGATCTACTTGACTCAAAACGGTAGGTCCAAATACATTGCCAATTCTCTTACCACCATGAGAAAGAGCTGCGCCCTTATCAACTGCATCCTTTACCCAAGACTCAACACGTTCGGTTTCTTGTAGAGAAATAAGTGGTCCAACAAATGTTTGATCCTCAGTTGGATCACCGACGTGTTTTGAGGATAGATGCTTTGAAACCTCACGAACAAACTCTGCTTCCACATCAGAGTGAACATAAAGGCGCTGAATTGATGTGCACACTTGGCCTGCCTTACGAAAGGAAGCGTTAACACAGAGTTCTGCAGCTTTTGCTATATCTCCATCTTCGCAAATAATTGTGCTCGAGAGTGATCCGAGTTCGAGTTGAGTCTTCCGGATTCCTACAGTTCTAGTTATATGTTCGCCAACTGCTGTACTGCCTGTGAAAGCATAAAATGATGGGATTGGATCCTCAAGTAACCACTGACCAACAGTTGTGCCCCCACCATTTAGTAATGAAATGAGTTTTGGCGGCAGGCCTGCCTCAAGAAGCAGGCTTACCAAGAGTTCTGATGTCATTGGTGTTAACGCCGCAGGTTTTACAACTACCGCGTTACCTGCTGCAATTGCAGGTCCAACTTTATGACAAACCGTATTAAGCGGAGCATTAAATGGTGTGATTGCACAAATGACACCAAGAGGATGGCGCACTGTGAATCCAATTCTTCCTGTGTATCCAGGTGCTCCAGAAATAGGAATAACCTCTCCTGTTATTCGCTTAGCTTCTTCGGCGCAAATGATCATTGTCTGAATCGCTCTTTTTGTTTCATTTCGAGCGTCCGTGATTGTTAATCCACTATCTGCAACTATGGTCCGCGCAATCTCTTCTACTTTGGCTTCCATAATTGTTGCCAATTTCGAAAGAACTAAATATCGGTCATATGGCTTAAAGTTACTTGATATTTGTGCCTGCAATGCAGAATTAGTGGCCTTAGAAACTTGATCCTTGGAGGCAGTATGTACTACCGCTACATCTGAACCATCGAATTTGTCCTTGAGAATAAAACTCTCATCTCCATCTACCCACTTGCCATCAATGAATAAGCGGATTTCCTTGGATGATTTTTTGCTCATTATTTTTTTCTCTCTTCAATCTTCTCGTAAACTCGATCAATAAATTCATTGTAATCACGCGGGGCTTGTCTGCCACCGGCATTTAACTCAAGATCCGCTGCCCAAGTTAACCGCTTTTCGCAGCCACTTGCCACCATTGGCTCTATTCCGGCCTCTTCTAATGTCGTTATCACTTGACCTAACTCGGCAGATCTTCTTCGAGCATGCAGATATGTTCTGCTAGTAATGTAAGTTGCAAATTCATTCCAATCATCAAATGGCATAGAGCCTCCCATGCCCTCTAGAACCTTAGCGCCGCCGCCGTACTCTCTAGCCATCAACAAGAATTCCAGCATTAGTGATTCCATGCCTTTTACTAGAATGCTTCGAAGCATTTTTGTTGCCGACGCTTCTCCTGCTTCATCCCCAGAGATCTCCATCTCCAAATTCATGCCTTGAGTAAGTTCAATAAAACGAGCTTTACCTGAACCGCTAATAATTATAGGAACACGATGCTTTAACGGTGGGACTGCGCCCATAACTGCAACATCAACAAAAGTGCCCTTTGACTTTGCAATCACAGCACCGACTGTCTTTTTGAGTTGCGGACCTGTTGAGTTCCAATCGCTATAAACTTGACCCTGTTGTAAAAGTGGAACTAGTTCTTCTGCAATTGAAACAGCAAACTTTGCATGAGTTAAACACAGTATTAAGTCACTGCTTTTGGCTAATTCCTCTAAATCTTTACAAACTATTATCCCTAGAGAGTTAACCTTTTCGGCAACTTCAGGCAGGTGCATTCTTGCTTCAAAGCCAGCGACTTCAACACCTTCGCTTTTGAGCCCTGCAGCAATAGCTGCTCCAGCTTCTCCTAAGCCTATAATTCCTATTCGAGTAGCCATCTCATATTCCTCTCTTGAACTAACCGTTGAACTTTATTGTGCGAATATCATCGAGCTTGGAAAGAGATGACAATTGAGCAAGAATTTCGTTTGTTACAAGTTCGCCGTAAATTGGATTTACCAGATCTACAAATTTTGATGAAACTTCGGCTTGGCTCATCGGGTCATCAGGATCACCTTTACGTGTTTGCCGGTCGGAAACATGGACCGAGCCATCCAAAGTTGTAATCGTGATTTTCGCACTTCGCTTTCGGGGGTAGTTCAGATCTTTCTCTGCAGAAGGTTTAAGAGTAACTAAATGCATTAATTTTCTTACTTCTGAGTTTTGTAGAGCTTCATCCTCAAAAGCTTTAATTCTTACAGTTCCACCACACAAGGCAGTTGCCACTGTATATGGAATTGAAAATTTTGCATCAAATGCAGTAGTCGGAGATTTTATTCCAGCAATCTCAATGGCTTTTGAATATGTCTCTACCTCGATTGACTTAATCTGATCAGCTTTAATCCCCTTCGAAGAAAGTTCTAAAGCGCCATCAATCGGAGCAAAGGTGTGACCGCAGCAGAAGTGATTCTTAACAGTGATCTCCTTGATTGCCCAAGAGTCTCCGAGGTTATCTAAAACTTCCGAAGTAGTTGGGCCATTTCCCATAGCTATTGAGAAACCACTCGAACCATCAAATATTCCATGGCTTCCGGTGAATCCGTGTTTAGCTGCCATAGCTGACAAAACGCCAGACTCGGCAGCTCTTCCAGAATGTAGTGGCTTGCTCATCGAATCATCTTTAAATGCTTGCTGTAATCCTGCAGCCATCGTTATTGAAGTAGCTAATGCATCCGTAAATTGAGTCGAATTCAACTTCAATATCTCAGCGGCTGCGGCAGCTGCACCGATTGCACCTACGGTTCCTGTTGTATGCCAATATTTATAGTGAGTGGGATTAACTTCACGGGCGATTCGGCAACCTATTTCATAACCGACGACTACCGCTCGTATCAGATCTGCTCCAGAGGCGCCCTGTGCCTCTCCAATTGCAATGGCTGCTGCAATTGTTGGTGCACCAGGATGGTACAAACCATCACGATAAATATCATCAATCTCTGAAACATGTGCTGCAGTTCCATTGATGAGCGCAGCCGTACGCACATCAGTTAATCCATGACCAGTAAAGGTTCTAGCGCGTGCGTTAGCATTCATAGAATCTTGCAGAGAAGTGGCAAGAATTTGAGAGGGCTTTTCGCGAGCCCCCACTAACGTGCCTGCAGTCCAATCAATTATTGCTTTTATTGCTGCTTTCTCAACATCTTGAGGTATCGGTTGGCTTCGTTGCTCTACAAAAAAATTTGAAAGTTCTTGAAGGACCGAAACTGTCAAAACTGTGCCTCGTACTGACCTGGATCAATTCGAGCTTCTACAACCAATGGCCGTGTAATTCCAACTGCTCCAGCCATAATTCGTTCTAGCTCGGCAATACTTGATGCACGTGCACCATCACAGTGCATTGCTTCTGCCATTTTTACAAGGTCTGAGTCTTCGATCTTGGTTGCAGTACTTGGGTAGCCGCGAACCATTTGCTTTATCTCAATACGATTCAAACTGTGATCAACAAAAACCACGAATACGATCGGAAGTTTGCGCTCTGCTGCAAGGCGAACTTCAGTAGCTGCCATCGCAAATCCACCATCGCCAACCATTGCAACAACCGGACGACTTCTATCTGTAAGGGAAGCAGCGATAGCCGCAGGAATTCCATATCCCATAGATGAAAGTCCATTTGTCATTAATAGTCCACGAGGTTCATATGTCGTCCAACCCTGACCGATGAGCATCTTGTGTGAACCAACATCTGAAACACCAACTGTTGATTTAGGCATTGCAGCACGGACAACATCAACAACATCTGTTGGATTGAGTTTTCCAGCAACTTTTCCACTGTAGTAAGTGTCACGAAGTTTAGTTTTATGAGCTTCAATTTCTTTTGTATTCCAAACTGTGCCACCCTTCCACTCTTCACGCAGCCAGTCCAGCATCATTGGAATGCTTCCAACCATTTCACAATCGGCAAAATAGATCTGATCGCTATTTTCAGTTGAATCAATGTGTAAAACTGGGGCTGTTGCTGACCATGGCTTAATAAGTTCTACGCAATCAAAACCGACAGAAATAATCAAATCTGCACTTTCAAGGAAATCCCACATAACTTGCTGACAAGCCATGTCGACAACCCCTGCAAACAATGGATGATCTTCAGGGAAACTTCCTTTAGACATTGGAGCAGTAACAACAGGAATTCCGGTTTTCTCTGCCAACGCCACCATCGCATCGCGAGCGCCCGAACGAACTGCGCCAATTCCTGACAAGAAAACAGGACGCTTTGCATTTGCAAGAATTTTATGTGGATCTGCTGAGCTTCCCGGGGCGCGTACAACTCTCATTCCTGTTCCGACATTGCTCAATGGTGGAATTCGAACATCTCCACCTTTTGCTGTTGCTTTAAAGACATCTTCTGCAACCGTTAAGTGAACAGATCCTGGCCTGTCAGCTGTTGCAGTGCGCAGTGCCTTTCGCATAATTGTTCCGACAGCGCCATTTTCAACACGTCCACTCCATTTAGTTACAGGACTAAACATCAACTTATGATCTACAACTTGATGTGTGAAGTACTGCTCACGCGCTGTATCGATCTGACCTGAAATAGCCAACATAGGAAGTCGATCCCAGTTTGCAGCGGCAACTCCATTTACTAAGTTTGTAGATCCCGGCCCAAGGGTTGAAAGTACACAACCTATATTTCCAGTAGCTGCGGCATAACCTGTTGCCATCATGGCTGCAGTTCCTTCACGTCGGGCTAAAACAATGTCAATGTCAAGGGCACGAGATGCCTCCATGAACTCAATAATGGGGTCTCCTGGGTATGCAAAAATAAATGGAATCTTCGCTGCCTTGATGTATTCCGCCATAACTGTAGCGACACTCTTGTCCACTTGATTTGCTGCGTTGTTAGCCACTTTGCATCCTTTTCTAAAACTCGCGAGATTATGGGCAACTACCCTTACATTGTGTACACGTGTGCACAATGAGCGTTATTCTTTCAGGATTTGGGGGTCTAGGTCAAGGGTATTGCTACTGACCTTTTTAAGGCATTGAGATAGAGTTTGAAATTATGACCGCTCTAAGTAAGCCCTCAGGCAAGTCAAGTGTTAGGAAAACACTTCCGACCCCTAAGGCCAAGCCACAGCCCTATGAGTGGCTGAGGGATGCCATATTGGTCAATGAAATTCAACCTGGTGCACCCCTAATTGAATCTAGTTTAGCAACTTGGTTCAAAGTAAGTCGCACGCCAATCCGTGAGGCATTGACCAGATTAGAACAAGATGGACTTTTAACCAGAGACAAAGGTCGACTAGTTGTTCGCGAACGTACTCCTGATGAAATTTTAGACATTTATGAAAATCGCGCAGTATTAGAAGCTTCTGTTGCGCGATTTGCAGCAGAGAGAAGAACATCTCAAGACATCAGATTACTTCAACGATCAGTGGATCGATGGTCAACTGTAGATACAAAAAATCAAAATGAGATGTTAGAAGTCAACAGAGATTTCCACATGGCGATGTGGCGAGCTGGTCACAATGAATCTCTTGTAGATCTTCTCAGTCGCTTAGATCTACACCTGGCGCATTTTCCAGGAACCACTTTAGCTTCAGATGGTCGTTGGGAGCAGGCAGGTAAAGAGCATGCAGCCCTATTGCGTGCTATCGAACTGCGAGATGCAAATGCAGCAAGTGAAATCGCGCGCGAACACTTCTTGCATGCAAGAGATATCCGTTTAAGGCTCTGGGATACCGTTCGCAAACCATAGCGTTACTTTGTCAGAAAATTTTGACTCTCAGCAATATTTGTATACACTGGTATATATACAGAGGTCAGCCACACAAGTAAGAAAATCATGCTCATGGCTGTTTTCTAGACAAGTAGGTGGTGAATGGCGATAAGTAGGAGCCCCTATAGATTACTTATGTTCCAGGGCATCATCATGCAAGCTGCCTACTTTGGATTGCGCCCAATGGTTACATATCGTGCGATCGAACTTGATGCACCAATTAGTCAAATAGGTTTGTTAGCAGCAGCTTTTGGTGGGCTTTCACTTTTGGTAGCAATTCCTGTTGGCCATTGGTTAGATCGTATTGGGCCTGGGCGAGGCACGGTTGTAGGTGTAATTCTGGAAGCAGCTGGAGCCGTTACCGCTTTGTTTGCAAGCAACTTCACAATTCTGTTTATTGCCGCAATGATCATGGGACTTGGGCATGTTGTCGCAATGCCTGGGCACACAATGTATATAGCTACACATTTTCCAGCTGAAAAACACATGGAAATGTACACAAATTATTCAACAATGGTCTCTGTTGGCCAAGCTATAGGTCCGGGAGCGACACTGTTTTTGGCTGGACAATTTGCATCATCTACTGCTTCAAATCAGATAAATTCTCAAGCAGGTTTAGCTATAGCACTTCTTGTCTGTCTTTCGGCACTTCCAGCTGCAATCATCATTCGCGAAGCAAAAGGCCAGCACGCTCTAAGTCACCCACAACAGTCTGCTAAAGAGCGCAAACTTAAGAAACAAGAGCGCAAAAGCTCAGGTTCGAACTCAACAACGTGGGCAATTATGTTGTCTAGTGCAATTGTTGTTGCCGCTCAAGATGTTCTCATCACATTCCTTCCACTTTGGGCTATTGAAAGAAACATAAGCCCTTCGATGGTTGGTGCACTTTTAGCAAGTCGCGCAGTTTTCACATTATTGATTCGAATGGTCTCTCTTCGATTAGTAGACAGATTTGGGCGCAAGGAAATCTTGGCGTGGTCAATTGTCTGTGGATGCATCGGTTTTGCTTCGCTAACTTTTGTAAGCCAAGAGTTTGCCTTCCTTTCTATGGCATTCCTTGGGATCGGACTTGGTATTGCACAACCCATCACTTTGGTTATGTTGATGGATACGGTCGATAAAAGTGAGCGCGGAAAAGCACTTGGAGTTCGAATGTTCGGTCACAGGCTTGGGCAACTGGGCCTACCGCTAGCAATGGGTGGTGTGGCAGATGTTGCAGGAATGAATGGTGCCTGGCTTGCAACAACAATGGTTATGAGTACAGGTGTATTTCTAACAATCTTCAAATCTCCGCCGGAAAACAATGCTGAATAGAAGTCCAAAAATCAATCCAAATCAGAATGGGGAATGAAATGCCAAAAAGAGTAATCGCAATTCTCGGTGGTGATGCACGAGAGCTTCGTGTAGCAGAGAGATTGATTGACATGGGGCACGAAGTACGAATCTATGGCCTTGAAAAATTGCCTAATCCCCCGGTTCCATATTCTGCAACCGCTCAAGATGCAGTAGCTGGAGCGCATTGGGTCATTGCACCAGCGCCAGGTATATCTGGAGATGCAATTTTTTCACCCTTTGCAGCTCAGACGCCAATTCTCTTAGTGGAAGATCTACTAAAGAACACAAAGATTTCAGAAGGTGGATTAATCCTTGGCCGATCTTCTGCATCCATGACTGAAGCTTCCAAGAATCTCAAGTTTCGAATCATTGAATCCAAAGATGAGAGACATTTGGCCGTTGCAAACTCCAATACAGTTGCAGAAGGCCTGCTCAAGCAGTTAATTGAAAAAACCGACAAGACTTTACGTGAGTACACCTTTAGCGTTCTTGGTTATGGTGCCACAGGTGTAGCAATCACAGATGTGCTCCTTGGCCTTAAAGCGAAAGTGATTGTTGCAACACGAAACAAAGTTGGACAAGAACGGGCTCGACAAGTTGGTGCAACTGCCTATGACTGGGAACAAAGACTTGAAGCCATGATTAACTCTGACATCGTTATCAACACCGCACCTGACACATCAACTATTCAAGTAGCAGACTACAAAAAGCTCAGCGGCAAGATGATCGTAGACATTGCTTCGCCTCCAGGAGGCATGGATCATGACAAAGATGCTGATTCAGGCTTAAACATTGTGTGGGCACGAGGATTAGGAAACCGCGCTCCAACATCAACAGGTGATATTCGGTTTGGCTTCATTAAGGAAGTCTTAGATACCTACGATCCCTTTTAAACCCAACAACAAATAATTATTTTGCTGGCGTCTGTCCGGCTCTTGGATTGAATGGATCGGCAACTTTTCCGCCAATATCGATCCAAACACTCTTAACCTCTGTGTACTCATGGATTGACTCGACTCCATTTTCTCTACCAAGACCACTCTCACCATAGCCACCAAATGGCATTGCATAATTTGTACGGCGATAGTTGTTTACCCAAATAGTTCCTGCGCGTAGTTTTCCAACAACTCTATGCACGCGCTTTACATCATTTGACCAAACACCAGCTGCCAGCCCAAATTTTGTATCATTTGCAATTCGAATTGCCTCATCTTCATCTTTAAACTTGATCACAGAGGCTACTGGGCCAAAGATTTCTTCACGAGCAATTCGCATGTCGTTCTTAACATCACCAAAAATCGTTGGCAGAACAAAAAGTCCTCCACCTAATTTAGGATCATTAGCTTTAACTCCGCCAGTTAGCAATGTTGCGCCTTCTTCAACGCCAATTTTGAAGTAACTCAAAACTTTATCGTACTGGGCTCTGCAGGCTAGTGTTCCCATCTCTGTTTCAGGATGATTTGGATCGCCAACAATGATCTTTTCTGTTCTGGCAACAAACTTTTTCGTGAACTCTTCGTAGACAGATTCTTCGACCAAAACTCTTGAACCTGCAAGACATGTTTGACCAGTTGCTGCAAAAATTCCCGCAATTACACCGTTAACGGCATTATCAATGTCAGCGTCTGCAAAAACTATATTTGGAGACTTGCCGCCAAGTTCCAAAGAAACTCGCTTAAAGTTCTTTGCACCTGTTAGGGCTACTTGCCTTCCAATATTGGTTGATCCGGTGAATGCGATCTTGTTGATTTCAGGATGCTCAGTCAACCATGCGCCAACTTGTCCGCCACCTGTGACAACGTTAAATACTCCTTTTGGAAAACCAGCCTTTTGAACTAGATCAGCAAACAAAAGAGTTGAAATAGGAGTAATTTCAGATGGCTTTACGACCATCGTGTTACCTGCGGCAATAGCTGGAGCAAATTTCCACATCAACAGAGCCAATGGAGAGTTCCATGGAGTAACGGCTGCAACGACTCCAATCGGCTCGCGCATAGTGAAGTTAACGGTATTTGGAATACTAACTGGAACCGTCTGGCCAAAAATAGTTTCTGCCAGACCACTAAAGAAATAGCAGTGACCTGCTAATGCTGTTGTCTGTGGTCCGAGTTCTCTAAGGAGTTTTCCGTTTTCAAGTACCTGCACTCGTGCAAGTTCTTCACCAGATTCTTCAATAAGTGCTCCTAGATTGCGAAGTAACTTTGCACGATGTGCAGGAGTTGCTGTGGACCATGGTCCTGATTCAAACGCTGCTCGTGCAGCAAGAACCGCTCGATTCACATCTTCTTCTGTGGCTTCAGGTGCTGTCGCCCAAGGCTGATTTGTATAAGGATTTACTGAGTCAAATGTTGCACCATTAGATGATGCAACATTTTCCCCATCAATCAGCATGAGATATGTTTCGATTTTTTCGGACAATGTAGTTTCCCTTCACATAATGTGGTGCAGTTAAATTGAAAGCGTAATTTAGCCTAGTAATGCTTTTCTAAAGATAATTCTGCAGTCAGCTGCATTCAAGTTTCTCTTGATCGGCGAGGACTCTTTAGTACTAATGCGAAGAAGTACAAATGAGCTGTCCTTGTCATGGGCAACAACTTTTGCTCCGTTTGCAACTTGAGAGTCATCTTGAACGGTGGCAGTAACTTTAATTCCAGCCCCAATTGCTATCTCTTCCAAGTTAACACCACGACCAGTGTGACTTACTTGATAACCGGTCTCTCCATAATGTCCGTTATCAACACAGATGATTGACAAGTTAGGCGGATTTAGAACTGCAATAGTTGCCAAAGTTCCTAGGCTCATCAGTAGCTCACCATCACCTGTTACTACCAAAACTTTTTTGTCAGGACGAGCCAAAGCAAGTCCTAATCCCATAGAAGCTGCTGCGCCCATCGCACCACCTAAGGTGTAGAGATTTGAGCCTGCATTTGTGAGTCGAGTTGTATCTCGTGCTGTTCCACCGAGTCCAGCGATCATCAAATAATCACTTGGATTTGGAACTAACTGAGGAATTACTACTTCGCGATTTAATTCAAATTTAAATGTGCTCATTTGGTGCCTCCTTAGAATTCTTTAGCGCCGATTAGGCGTTGGGTGAGAAGAACAGCGACAGCATTTCCTGACTTGAAGGCCATTGTTAAGGCAGCTTCAACAGTTGGTATGACATCTTCTTCGGTCCATACCGGTAAACAGATAACACCCATCGCCTCTAACGCGGCCTGAGTTCCTTGGCCCATTGGGAATTGCCATGGATTTCCTTCTCCAAAATTTCCACGCATGGTGACAAGAGTTAAAAATGGAAAATTTCCCAGCTTAACTAATGAAAGCAAGTTGATTGTGTTTCCAACTCCGCTGCTCTGCATGAGCAATACAGCTTTCTTTCCACCTAAATTTGCTCCGCAGCAGAGTCCGATTCCTTCCATCTCATTAGTCAAAGAGACATCGTGAACTTTTGGATCTGCAATAGCTTGATTAATTAAGTGCTTATGACCAGCATCTGGAACGTATCCGAAAATCTCTACTTCATTTTGGCGTAGTAGATCCCATAACTGTTCTTGCCAAGTTCCCACGGTTTTATTCATCTCTATGCCTAACCTTCTCCCTTATTTGAGTGACTATTTTGGATTTAATCTATTGCCTTACTTTTTCACAAACTTGCCGGCTTGTGTTCCAGCAATTCGGCCATAGACCGAACCATTTGTTAGCCCTGAACCACCTGGATAGTTACCGTAGAAAATTCCTCCAACTAACTCTCCACAAGCAAACAACCCCGGCATGATCTCTTCTTCACTATCGATTACTTGAGCATCTGTAGTGATACGAAGGCCGCCGAATGTGAACGTAATGCCACAAGTGACTGCATAAGCTTCGAATGGACCTTCATCTAATGTATTGGCCCAGTTGCTCTTTGGGACAGGTGAATGATCAGCTTTGCGACCATCCTTTATATTTGGATTAAATGGGATGTCTTTATTAATTGAGGCGTTATATGTCTTAACTGTTTCAACAAATGCCTCAGGGTTTACACCATCCAACTTTTTCGACAACTCTTCGATTGTTTTTCCAGTTACCTTTGTAACTTCTTTGATTCGATACTCATCACGGAGTAAGTGTGTGACTTTTTGATCGAAAATTTGCCAAGCAAAGTGATTAGGTTGAGCCATAATGACATGGCCATACTTTGCATATGTGTAGTTTCTGAAGTCAGCACCTTCGTCTACGAAGCGCTCACCATTAGCGTTGACCATGATTCCGAATGGATAACTATGCTTTTGGAATCCATCTCCTACTTGCAGATTTCCAAATGCAGGAGCGTTCATGTCCCAACCAACTGCGTGAGCACCAGACCAGTTACCCCAAGGCATAGCACCAACATCCAAAGCCATTTTGATGCCATCACCAGTGTTGAACTTACTTCCGCGAACCTTTGCAAGCTCATAACCTTTACCTAAGTACTTTGAACGCCATTCAGAGTTCGCTTCAAAACCACCTGCGGCAAGAATTACAGCTTTGGCTTTAACGTTAACCGTTTTACCTTCGTGCTTAACAACCACTCCACATACCTGGCTCTCGTCCATTATTAATTCAAGACCACGAGCCCTGTATGCAATATCAATTCCCTTAGCTAAAACCTGTTTTGTAAGTGCCTCTACAAGACCTGGTCCGCCTCCCCAAGTTTCTAGAGTTAAACCGCCCCAGAATGTGAACTTACCTTCAACTTTAAATGCTTGTCGTCCATAGATTGGGAGAAAGCGAACGCCATTTTCTCTCATCCACTTTAGAGTTTCAAAACTTTTTGATACTAATGTGTCGGCCAAATCTGGATCAGTTCTGTTGTCCGTAACTCTGGCTAAGTCGTCAAAAAAATCTTTTTCGGTGTATTTACCAAAATCTGTATTGTCTATCTGTTCTTGGCTAAGTTCAGGTACTAGCGCCAAAATGTCATCGATACCTTCATATGCAAAACGCATTGCACCTGCGGTGTAAGTCGAGTTGCCGCCGTGTTCACCAAAAGGGGCGCGCTCTAAGACCAAAACACTTGCCCCAGATTCGCGTGCTGCTAAGGCGGCGCAAAAACCGGCGTTACCTCCCCCAACGACAATGACATCATAAGCAGACTGCATGTTTACCCCCGTGGATACCTTTATTGGAATGTCTCTAGCAATGTATACAGAGCCTACATAGGAATTACGATTTATGCGAGCCCATTGGACACAGTCGTGTACAGCTACCTTGAGCGTGATTTAGGCTCAAGGATCTTTGGCATCAGGACAATGGTTGCCTTAAGGGCTTTGGGTATGGAAGCTCTCGATTGCCTATATGAGTTCCAGACCCAGAGTTGTATACTCACGCGTACACCAATCTAACCGAGATTATCGAGAGGTTTCCTATGGCTCAAGAGCCCGCAATCTATACAAATACACCTCCAACACCTGAGGATTTGAAGGCGGCTGAGTACAAGAGGCCAGATCCCAGCATTATTGCCCGCTTTGCCAAACTACCTGCGGCAAACATTGGCGATGTTATGGATCGTCTTGGTGTCCTTGATTCAAAAATTTCACCAATTTGGAATGGGGCAAAGGTTGCCGGTCCGGCCTTTACTGTTTGGACGCGTTCTGGAGACAATTTAGCGATCCACCGTGCATTGGCTGTAGCAAAACCAGGTGATGTAATCATCGTAAATGGAGGCGCTGATGAATCACGCGCACTCATTGGTGACATTATGGCTGGAAAAGCAAAGCGAGCCGGAATTGCGGGAATAGTTATTGATGGCGCTGCTCGTGATGGAAGTGGTTTAGCTGAACTAGAGATGCCTGTTTTTGCAAGAGCTTTAACTCCTGCAGGTCCATACAAGTTTGGTCCTGGAAAGTTATGTGTAACTATCGCAGTCGGTGGAGTTGCTTGCGCCCCAGGTGACATAGTTGTTGGAGATGAAGACGGTGTTGTAATTATTCCTCAAGCTGAAGCAATTGAGATTCTTGAAGCTGCTGAGAAAGTGCTTGAAATGGAAAATGGGCGCCGCGATGATTCACAGCAAAAGAGATAGTTAAGACTCTTTATACGTTGACGTGCACGAGTCCTGACATAAGGCGCCGCGCATCTAAGACTATTTCAACTGCCGTTTCGTTATCACTAAGGGAAATTGGTCGTGCACCGTCAACACCTGATGGATGACCTACGCGAATTGGTTTAGTCTGATCCTTCCAACTCGACTCTTTCTCTACGATCGTTCCTTCTATTCCGGCGGCAACAGAAGCAGCCATTACTGCTGTCATAGGCAGGCCTGCGTGAATTTCATGTGTTGAAAGTGCAAAAACAATTATATCTACCTGGTTTTTGGCCACTATGCGGTTGCTGCGATCCCGAAAATCTCTTGGGGCTTCGACGAGCAATATTCGTGGATTAGTAGTTCCGCCTTGAATGTTTAAGGCTTTAGCTACTGCAACACGAATTTTCTCTGCCTTATCTTTTAGTTCCAAGAAATCAACAATGCCATCTATTTTTGTGTCTAAATCTCGGGCTCTAACAAAAGCTACTAAATTGGTTGCATCAATGACTGACACATCAATTTTTCCAATGCCCTCTACGCTAACTTTAATTGTTGGATCAAAGTTAACTCGCATGTGTTCTTTCATTTTTGACTTGTAAAAAGCTAACCGTACAAGACCTTCATTGAGGTCTACCGTGGCTTCAATTAATTCATCACGGTTAACTTGGTGCATTCTAAACTTAGCTTTATCATTCTTAACATCATCTACAAGACCTTCTTCGACGGCAAAAAGTGCGGCAGCTGAAGCTAAATTTCCGCAGGAGCGCGTCCAATCTACTGAAGGATTCTCGACAGAAATCTGAGCAAATAAATATTCAATGTCATAATCTTTCGACTTTGATTTGGAGACAATTACAGACTTGCTAGAACTAGTTGTTCCTTTTCCTAGACCATCAAGTTGCACACCGTATCGATCTGGGCTACCAATTGCTGAAATTAAAATCTTATCGAGTTCAGCAGCATCTGTTGGTAGATCATCGGCTAAATAAAATAAACCTGATGCACCACCACCGCGCATGAAGACTGCTGGATAAGATTTTTTTGTCACGTACCTAAATCCATAATTACAGTTTTAAGCTGGGTATATCCACGAAGTGCTTCAACACCTTTTTCACGTCCAATTCCACTTCGCTTGTAGCCCCCAAATGGAGTATCGACACTTCCTAGTGGATATTTATTAACCATCACTTGTCCAGCCTCTATTTGAGCTGCAACACGATGAGCAGTTTTCAAAGATGTTGTAAACACACCTGATGCAAGTCCATACTGAGAGTCATTGGCAATTGCTATTGCTTCATCCTCATCATCAAAAACAATGAGTGACTGAACAGGACCAAATATCTCATTTTGTGCAACGTTATAACTATTTTTTACGTTAGTGAGTAAAGTTGGCTGGAAGAAGTAACCATCTCCATATTCTGTAGACCTTACGCCGCCAGCTGCAACGGTTACATTGTCTGACTGGGCACTCTTTAGGAAATCCATGACTTTATTGAGTTGAGCTTTAGAAGCAAGTGGCCCCAACTGTCTATCATCCAAAGCATGACCCATTGTTAAGCCAGATATCTCTTTAACAATCAACTCTGATAACTGATCATGAATAGATCTGTGAACGATAAAGCGTGTAACTGAAAAACATGATTGGCCTGAATTTCTAACCACGGCCATAGCAGCTGATTTAGCAGCCCCTAACAAATCTGCATCAGCAAACACAATTGCAGGTGACTTTCCGCCAAGTTCGAGATTACATGGCATTACTTTTTCTGCTGCATGGCGCAAAACTTCTTGCCCAGTTGCAACAGATCCCGTAAATGACATGTGATTAACCAGTGGATGAGAGACAAGCGCTGCTCCAACTGAGGGTCCCATTCCACTTACAACGTTCATAACACCTGCTGGTAATCCAGCTTCTATAAATAGCTTGGCTACAACCAATGGTGAATAAGGAGCAATCTCTGAAGGTTTAACTACAACTGTATTTCCTGCGGCAAGAGATGGTGCAACTCCTCGACACAACTGATTAAGAGGGGCATTCCAGGGAGTTATATGTCCTACGACACCAAGAGGCTCTCTAATTGTGTAGGCAAAATGCTCTTGCAGACGTTGTGGAATTGTTTCACCGTAAATTTTGTCGGCGATCCCTGCATAAAACTCAAAATATCGTGATGCAATATCAACATCGCCTCTGGCTTGATTGAGTGGCTTACCTGTATCTACTGCTTCAATAGTTGCAATTAGTTCTTTCTCTCGTTGGAGAATTTTAGAGATGCTTAGGAGTATGCGACCGCGATCTACACCATCAACTTTTTTCCAAGTTTTGTGATACGCGTTGTGAGCTGATTCAACTGCTCGATTCATTACTTCAACTGGCGCATCAATGATCTGGCCCATTTGGATTCCAGTGCCTGGGTCGTAAACGGGTAACAAATTTTTTCCATCATTAACCCAGTTGCCATCAATTATTGAACCTGCGGGGTCAGGAATTCCTGCATCGTGAGATGGACTCCATCGTAATTTGTTACTCATATCCCCTCCAAAAGCCTTGACAAAAGCACTGCCTATGAACGATGTTTAGCATACTATTGAATACAACGGCACACGAGTAGGAGCGGTCATGACAATAAATGTGGTTAATAGGTTTGCAGAATTGCTCAAATCTTATGGAATTGACCGAGCTTATGGACTTCCAGGTGAGGACCATATGCCAATGCTTGCCGCTTTAGAAGCTGCAGGCATTACTTATATAACCGCAAGTAACGAATCTTCTGCCGTCATTATGGCTTCAACTGATGCACTCATTTCTGGTAAACCTGGAGTTGCAATCGTTTCAATGGCCACTGGTGTTTCAAATGCCGTTAATGGTGTTGTACATGCCTATATGGAGGGTGCGCCTGTTTTATTAGTCTCAGGACGATGGACTGCTGCTCGTGAATCAATAGTTGTTCGTCAAGGATTTGATCCAGAACGATTGGTGAATCCTTGTACTAAATGGACTGTAACTATGCGAACAAATGATGATCCTGCTCAAATTTTGGTAAAGGCAATTGATATTGCAACAAGTGATCGACCAGGTCCTGTCTACATTGAACTACCTGATGAAATCGGCGAACTAGAAGTCAAAGCAATCAACAATGAAATTTCAAAACCTCTCAAGAAGCGTCTTGCTACTTGGATGGAAGTTAAGGAAAATCGTCAGCTTGAAGCATCCGAGTTTAAAGCTATTTCCGATGCTCTAAGTGCGGCAAAGCGGCCTGCCGTAATTTTATGTGGAAGATACAACTCTGTTAATCGAGCAACAATTGAAAAATTTGCAGACAAGTTTCATGCTGCTGTATTTACTAGCCCCGGTCAAAAAGGCGTAATAAATGAAGATCATGATTTTTTTGCAGGATCTTTCCTAAATGGTAATCCCGAGCTGGAATTGCTCAAGAAAGCTGACTTTGTTTTAGCTTTTAATCCAGAAGGCTTTGATATTTTGAACCGTGCTTGGCCACAAATTGATAAGACTCATGCTGTATCTGCCTTCCCGCTCAATGAATGGGTCATTCCATTCCCTATTCGCTATGAAGCATCTCCAGAATGGGTACTTAAAGCATTAGTAGAGAAAGCTTCGTCAGGAAAGTCTGAATGGACTGAAAAAGATATTAGTGAGTATCGCACTAACCTAGTTAAAACTTTGTTAGGTACTCCTGGCAAAGAAATGTCTGTAGTTGAAGCAGTTTATGCATCATTACAGGCAGCACCAAAAAATGTAAGAATTACTGCTGATGCTGGTTTCAGTAAGCCACTGATCACAATTCTTAGTAATTCACATGGACCAAGACACTTCATGGCATCAAATGCTCTTTCAACGATGGGATTTGGAATTCCAGCGTCTGTTGGTTCGGGAATGGCAGACAAAGATCCAGTGCTTGGCTTTATGGGAGACGGGTCGATGTTAATGCGAGCCACCGAATTAGTCGTAACTCGATACATGAAAAATAAGCCGGTTTCGGTCGTCATCATGGATAAATCACTCTCTCAAATTGAGATCAAACAAGAGCGACGTGGCTTAAATGAAATTGGTATCGACTTGCCAGCGCTATCGTGTGAAGTTATTGCTAAAGGATTTGGGTGTGAAGGAGTGGACGTCTACGACACTGAATCTCTCTCAAAGGCAGTTGCAGATGCTTTCAAGAGCGGCAAAGCAACACTTATTGGTGCTCACGTTGATGGATCGGACTCACGTCGTCTCTTCGACATTATGCGTGGATAGTTCTATCTAAGCCATTGGGGAATTGGAACTGAAAACAGCTCTGCTGCTTCGACCAAGTTCTTGACTAGTTCTGGCTTAAGAGGAACACCTTCTTTAAGTCTGGTTTCTTGATTCCTGAATTCGATGTCTCCAGGCATAAGAATTTCTTTGCTATCTCGCGCCAATTTACTGTTTCTAACATCTGATGTTAATTTATCAACGTTCTGTAGGAAATCTTTTTTGGAGCCTAATTTATCCAGTGAAATTGCGATAAATGAGTGGCTGACATTTCCGGGGATTTCACTTTTTGTAACTGCAGAAACCGTATAGCTTCCACCGCCGCCAGATGCTGCTCCAGTGAGTAACTCAAGCATGAGCGCAATTACATATCCCTTATAGCCAGCAATCGGTTCTAGTAATCCAGTTATTGCTGCAAGTGGATCCCTAGTTGGCATTCCTTCACTATCGCGAGCCCAGCCTTCTGGCAGCAGTTCTCCGCGTGCTTGAAGAATTCGAACTTTTCCTAAAGCCGCAACTGAGTTAGCCATGTCCATTACAACTGGATTCGTGCTGGTTGGCACTGCAATACTCCAAGGATTATTTCCTAGCATGGCCTGTGCTCCGCCAACAGGTGCAATTCGAGGGCTTGCATTAGTAAAGGCAATCCCAATGCAATCAGAATCTGCTGCAAGTAATACATAAGGTGAAAGTGCTCCCATGTGATTACTATTTTTGACTGTTGTAAAGCAAATTCCAGTTTCTTTAGCTCTTTCAATAGCTATTTTCATAGAGTTTTCGGCTACTACCTGGCCAACACCATTGTGTCCATCAAGAGAAAGAACCGAGCCTCCATCATGAACAACAGTGACTGATGTAGGAGAAATCATTCCACCGTCAGCGACTCGTTTTGAATACATTAAAAATCTACCGAAGCCATGGGATTCAACTCCACGCAAAGTTGCCATTTTTAGGTGCCTAGCAGTTATGGACGCATCGCCTTGGGTCATGCCTGCTGCGACGAGAATAGCTTTTCCAAAATCTTCAATCTTTTCTGATTGTACATATTTGATTGATTCATCTTTAGAATTCATCATTTAGATCCACCACATTCACTAGAGGAGACCCATCGATGAGTCTCTGGAGATTATCTCCAATCACTTTCATTGCTCTTACTCGTGTTTCACGTGTTGCACCAGATAGATGCGGAGTGAAAATTACATTTTGACCTTTAAAGTCAAACTTTGAAGGATACCCACTCATTACTCCACCTTGTTCTTCAACTTCAAAAACATCTAAAGCGGCCCCTGAAAGTTTTCCAGATGTCAATGCGGCATGAAGTGCACCTTCGTTAACAATTGGCCCACGACTGATGTTAAGTAGGTAAGCACCATCTTTCATTAACTTTATTGAATCTGCATTAATCAAGTTTCGGGTGGAGTCAGTAAGTGGGGCGGTAATCACGACATAATCACACTTACCAAGGAAACTTTTCAGTTCAGTATCTTGAAAATCAAGAAGTGGGTCATCCTTTTTAGTGCGAACTAAGGCACCAACTTTCATTCCCAAAGCTTTTGCTCGAGATGCAGTTTCTTTACCGATGTTTCCATACCCAATTAGACCTAAAGTGCTTTCCCAAAGCTCTCCACCAAGAACACCTTGAGATCGATTAGCCTTAAGTTTTGTTGCCCAATCACCTTTTTCAACGAGTGCATTGTGGATGTTCACGTTACGGCGACTAATTGCAATCATGTTTGAAATATTGAATTCAGCAATTGCGATTCCTGCTGAATTTGATCTGCAAATTTTGATGTCTCGTCTTGTGAGTTCTTCCTTAAAATTTGGTTGAAGCAAAGCATCCACACCATGTCCAAGTGTGTGAATCAATTTAAGATTTTTAGCTGCTTTAATAATGTCAATTCCCGCACCACGCATTGGTCCGATGATTGCTTCAATCTCAGGAATATCCTCTTTAATGCTCTCTATAGAATCTTTAGGAAGTATTACTGGTTGAATCTCTTTTGGCCAGACTTTTTCGATCAGTGGCTTGTCTTCATCACTAGGATCAAATGCAATCAATACTTTCATTTAGGCTCTCCTTAGCTCAATACTTGAATTGTTTTTGATTTGATCAGTTCATAATCGATTTGGGCTCCAAGACCCGGACCTTCTGGGGCATGAATCAATCCATCTTTATCGATTTCTAGTTCCTTTAAAAGTCCATACTTGTGCGAACCATCTGGTTGTAATACTTCGAACATTTCACAATTTCTTAGAGCCACTGAAACATGTAAATTAGCTAGATTATTCAGGGAATTACCACTGTGATGAATTTCGTAACGCATTCCAAATGCTTCTGCCAAGTGAGCAGTTTTCATCATCGTTGTGATGCCACCTTTGTTTGGAATATCTCCTCTTAAGAAATCTGTGGCTCTTTGAGTAATCCATATTGGATAGTCACGTAGTGATCCAACCGGATATTCGGTTGCCATAATTGGAATCTTGAGTTTTTCTCGCATGGTTACATAGTTATGAATATCATTATCGGCTAATGGATCTTCAAACCAGTAGTAATCCATTTCTTCAATTGCACGACCTACTCGCATCCCGTCAATAAAATCATAAGCCCAAGTGCTATCCAGCATTAATCGGTAGTCATTTCCTAGGGCTTCGCGGACCGCACCACAAACTTCTATGTCGCGCGTTGGATCCATTGGAGGATGAATTTTGTAGGCAGTCCATCCCTTTTCCTTTAACCCTAACGCTTGCTCTATGTAAGCTGCTTTCGATGGAAGGCGCTGTGAACTTGCATATGCTCGGATCGAAGTTCTGTAACCACCTAAAAATTGATGAAGAGGCATATTGGCAATTTTTGCGCCCAAATCCCATAGTGCAACATCAACCGCGCCGATGCACCTTAAGCCTGTTAATCGAGAAACTTGATGAAGTAACACATTAATTGCTTCACGATTTCGTGGATCTTTCTCTAGAAGTATCGGTTTAATCCAGCGCAAAAGATTGTCCGCATCAATAGATGCTGGCTTCATGTGCGATCCTAAAAAAGCCTCACCTATAAAACCATTGTCAGTAATGATCTCAACTAAGCCTAAATTAGTTTCTTTTCCTTGAATTGCTGGGCCGTGATAGGCAGAATCTTCTAGATTTTCCCACGCAAATAATGTGACTTTAACATCAACAATTTTCAAGATTTACCCCAAGGCTTTGATTTAACCAAACCATCGATGGCAAAGTCCAATGATGCTTGGTCTTTGTTAGCTTTCGGATCTCTTACAGCTCGATCAAATACTTCTGCCGCTGCCATATGAAATCCGGAGGGCATTCCAGCTCCAGAGAAGGTTTTTGCAATCTCTTCCATTTCTCTAACCCAACGCCAGCCTTTTCTTCCAGCCGCCCAGCCTGCACCATAAAGTCGATTTTCCAACTCTGGTTTTGAATGCGCCCACTCGCTTCGCAATTCATCCTCGATCCCTAAATTTTTTGCAACAGATAGAATTGCAAGTAATAGGGCATCGCTACCTTTTGTCCATGCTGCATAACAATTTTTGAATCCCGATGCTGCTCCCGCGCCGCCAGGTAGAACTACGGCTCCCACTCGACTATCCGTAAACAAATCTGCAATCAATTTTGCGTCAGTTCCGGATAAATACAAACGAGTAGTTCCGCTTTTGTATGGCGGTGGACCAACTATGCCACCGTCAATATACCTAGAACCCTTAGCTGTCACGATTTTTTCAAACTCAATGGAAGTTTCAGGGGAAACGGCATTGCAATCAACAAATACTTTTGCCTTCCCTGCCAACAGATTTGCAACATCTAATGCGCCGTGAGGTGGCACGATTGACAGGATTACTTCACTTTGATCAGCCATTTCCTCTAGATTCGAAACAGCGGTCAGTCCAGCGGCTTGCGCACGATCTGCGCTTTCTTTACTTCGGCCTTCCGGAATCCACAAAACTTTGTGCCCTATGGCTGTTAGAGCTGCACCAACTTCAGCGCCCATTTCACCCGGATGTAATAGGCCAATCGTTGAAGTTGATTTCATTATTGCCCTCAATTCTAAATTTTCCGCCATGGTACACTCTTGTATACTGTCTTGGAAATAGTCTTTAGAACTTTTCTTTTGAGTTTCATTGACTTCTCCCACATCTCAAGGAGGTTTCACATGGCTTCAACAAAGGAAGTAGTAAAAGTAGGCCGTGTTGAGCTACAGGGCTTTACGACAAAGGTTTTTGAAGCAGCTGGTATGTCTTCAGAAAATGCTGGCCTTGCCGCACGCGCCCTGGTTAACGCTGATGCAAGAGGTGTCGAGTCCCATGGAGTTGCGCGTTTAGCCGTTTATCTAGATCGAATAGATAAAGGTGGCAGTTCTGGCACAGCCCTTCCATTCGTATCAAAAGAACATGGTGCTATTGCAGTCGTCGATGGCAATAATGCTTTGGGGCTTGTAAGTGGATATTTTGGAATGAATAAGGCAATAGAACTTGCAACTCAATTTGGAATTGGCGCCGTTTCTGTAAAAAACAGCGGCCACTTTGGTCCGGCTGCTGAGTACGCGCGTCTTGGTGCTGAAAAATCTTGTATCGCGATCTCTACGACTAATGTAAATACATCAATGGCACCCTGGGGTGGTATTGACCCCCTTTTGGGAAATAATCCGATTGCATTAGCTGCCCCTACATCACATCATCCATTTGTTCTAGACATGGCTCTTTCAACCGTTGCTCGCGGCAAAATTAGACTTGCAGATGCAAGAGGCGAAGATATTCCACTTGGTTGGGGACTAGATTCAAAAGGCGTTCCCACTACAAATCCCCGTGAAGCACTTGAAGGTTTGATAACACCACTGGGTGGCCCGAAAGGATCTGCACTTGCAATGGCCGTAGACGTCTTATGCGCTTTGCTATCTGGATCACCTACCAGTCCCGAGGTTCGTTCGCAGGCGATTCAAGATCAACCACAACATGTAAGTCACTTTTTTCTAGCTATTTATGTTCCTGCCTTTGTCGAGATGAAACAATTTTTAGGTGACATTGATTCCATGCTCGAGAAAATCAGAAAAAGTACACCCGCCGCTAATGTAAATAAAATCTATGCTCCAGGTGATATTGAGCTAGAAGCTGAGGAAAGTGCAAACAAGAATGGTATTTCACTCCAGCTATCTACTTGGAATGCAATGAAGGACAAATCAAATAAATATGGAATCGAGCTTCCTGCTCTCATTGCTTAAAGAATTACAAGTGACAAAGTCTGCGTCAAAGGGCCGATTTTTACAGACAAAACGCAAAAGTTGTAATACTTGCGCAAAAGCTGTCAACCAAAAATTGGGCCAACTGTCCGTGAACGTTTAATTTCAAAAAAGCCAGGATAAGAAGCAGATAGGACCACTCCATCCCATAGCGTTCCGGCCTCTTCGCCTTTGGGTGCTGGAGATATAACTGGACCAAAGAATCCAATCCCGTTAATCGCAATAATCGGTGTTCCAACGTCATCGCCAACAAGTTTGATTCCTCGCTCATGGCTTTGGATGATCTCTTTATCCCAATCCGAGTTATTCATCTCTGAGGCATATTTTGAATCCACGCCAATCTCTTGTAGGCAATCCATAAAAAACTCCAGCGAGACTGTCTCTTTTAAGACATGAATACGAGAACTGATCGCTGTGTAAAGTGGCAAGACTTTTTCTTTGCCATGTTGATTTTCAACAGCTTTAATGACGCGTGCACAGGACCATGAGTTTGCAAAAATAGCTTTGTACTTCTCTGGCATTTCACGGTCTTTGTTTAAATGCGGCAAACTAAAAATGTTCCAAGAAATTTCAATATCACGTACCTTTTCAACTTCTAAGATCCACCTAGATGTAATAAAGGCCCATGGGCACATTGGGTCAAACCAAAATTCTGCTTTTGTCTGCATGTGCAGATTCTACTGCTCAAAAATCTATGTAATTTTAGCTTGGGCAAGCATGAGTGATGGATGTTTGCGAAAGGAGCCCGAGGGCTTGTATTTGGTAGCCTTTAACTATGAGTATTTCTATTCGACCAGTTGAGCCGAGTGATAAAGCCCGTTGGCTCCAACTTTGGAAGGGCTATCTCACTTTCTATAAGACGGAGTTTTCGGCCGATAAAACTGAAGTTACGTGGAATCGTTTATTAGATCCTGACTTTAATCTCTACGGCCTTGTAGCAGAATCCGAGGGCGGAATTGTCGGTATGACAACATTTAACTTTCAGAACTCTACGTGGTCAGAAAACGGGCAGTGCCTCTTGGAAGACCTATTCGTTGATGAAACTATTCGTGGAAAAGGGACCGGTCGCGCATTAATAGATGCCGTAATCAAAGAGGCAAAAACACGTGGCTGTTCAAGAGTCTATTGGAATACCGATGAAACAAATCAAACTGCACGAAAGCTATACGACACTTACGTGTTGGAATCAGGTAAACGGCAGTATCGAGTTCCAATAATCTAGTTGTTACTTAGATTGTCCAAGAAAAACTCTTACCCAAGATTGACTGCAAGGCCTGGTTTTCTCCTGCATAGATTTCTCGAAGGAATTTTCTATCATCTTCTAACATCTCTGGAACTTTCAGATCTACCAGTGATTTCTTTGAGATTCTTGACTTTGTCGAATAACTAAGTAGTTTGCTCTTAAAGATTACTTCATTCAACTTAGGAAATCTGCTTGCTCGTGCGACATTGCGCTTTGGAAATGCTAATTGACTCTCTTCGTTAGCGATAGTGGAATGTGGAAGAAGAAATTTCAGTACTCCATGAAGTTCCTCATCACTTTGTGTCAAAGTCGATTCAAAACTTATAACATGGAGTTGTTTAAGTGGAAAAAAGTTAAGGTAGCGTGCAATTTGCTCTGAATAAAGCCCAGCGGTGACCACATCCCCGTAAGGTTTTCCTTGATTTACTTTTTAGTTTCGAACTGATTGCCCAAAAGTAGTTGAAGTCTCAATTGCTCCGATTCGACGTCCATGCCAATACGCTGAATAAGCGCGATCAATTGGATTTCTTAAAATCGCAATAATCTTAATTTCAGGAAAGTGTTTATGAATACGACCCGGCGCCTCTTGGCTCACAAGGTAACTGGGAGATTTTTCACCCTTAATTTGATTTGGTTTAGCCCCTGCAAAATTTTGAAGGTACGTGCTAAGACCTTCTCCGTCTTGATACTGACCTTTTCTATTCCAAAAATGAAGTTCGCGATTTAAAATATATATATATCTTTTTCTTGTTCACCAAGAAAAGCTCGCAAACTTGTTGAGCCAGACTTTTGAGCACCAATGATGAGAAAATCTAAAGTACTCATGCAAAGAGAGTAAGCGGTTTTTGTGTTGTGCGACCCGAAAAACCTTGCGTGTTGGCCTAGATCTAACTGAGAATTGATAAAGACTTCACACCTGCGAGCAATCCAAACCCTTAGACGAGAAGGCAACGCAGCCTTAAGTGCGCGATATCTCCCAGAGAGTGTCTTCGTGGCGATCGACAACCCAGCAGGAGTAACTGGCAAGTTCAGGTTTGGAAAACCAATGCGCGCCATCTCGACCAGCGACGACTAATGCAGTTGCAAGTGCATCTGCTAACCCTGCATTTTCACCAACAACTGTTGCCGATCTTGACCCAACTGCAATGGATTTCGTCTGTGGATCGATGATGTGATTGCCACGTTCATATGTTCCACTCGTTGCAATTGCACCACTGTGGATTGAATAAATCTTTGATACCAACTCTGTATTTTCTGGATGTGCAACGCCTATTTGCCATGGCGTATATTCAGATGATCCCCCACGTAGTGCAATGTCTCCACCTGCATTAACCTGGATCTGTTTGGCGCCTACCGCTTCTAGTTGATCACAAATTTGGTCTGCGGCCCATCCCTTTACATAACCAGAGGGATCAAATCCCCCATCAACAGCCCAGGGATCAAAAGCGCCATCGGTAATCTCTTTGGCGAAATGACATTCCTGCCAAACTTCCTGAAGCAATTGATGGCATTGGCTAATTTGAATCTGCCCGGCTCTTAACTTACTTACCTCTGATTCTGGAATAAAAGTAGAAAAAATCCTATCGATGAGGTGAAGAAATTGAATTTGTTTCTCGTATGAGAAACCATCTAGATCAGATTCAATTGTTACGACTGTTGACCAAACTTCTTCACTGTGAACATTCATCATTTATGATTAGTTCAGATTGAAGGATTTAATCGTCGTAGTCATCATCATCATGACCGCCGTATCGAGGTTTCTTGTCTTCATAATCCTCATCATCCTCATCGTCACCTCCCCCAGAGATACTTGGCTTTACCGTTGGAACAACAGAATTGCCGGCACCTGGAGTTGAAGGCTGAGCTGAATTTGGTGATGTTGGATCCTGATTGGCTTGAGGTGTGGTGGCTCCTGTTGGCTTTGCATCGGCACCGATTGCGGGAGGTTTTATTGCCAAGAAACCCACAAACAGCACAAGTGGAAAAACCAAAATCATGATTCTCTTCATTAAATTCCCGCCTTCTTGATCGCTGACCCTAGCGAGCCTCGCCAACCATCTGATGTGTAAGAGGCTCTGCTTACACCTTGTACTTGTGAAGCGTTAACAACTCCTAGCGTTTGTTCAATCAAAAAAGGTACCGCTTGCTGAGAGATGGAAAGTGAGCGGCGATCGCCATTTGGAAATTTCAGCGCGCTTGCACCAGTTATCTTTCCATTGCTGACAGTTATTTCTACTTGTACTGGCCCCCATTGAGTTTGCACGACATTGCCAGTAAAAACACCCGATGCTCCTTGACTTTGCGTTGGAGCCGTAGGAGTGGGAGTTGCTTTCCCAGGAGTTACTGGAAAAGGTTGCTTAGAATTGGTTGCAGCTGGAGTTTTTGTCGCTGGAACCGGGATTGAGTCAGCAGCAACAGGTTTTAGCTGAGGTGGCTGGTAAACCAAAACACTTGTAACAGCTGCTGCTGTCCCTGTTAAAACAATTACTGCTCTACGAAACATTTACTAATCTCCAATTTCTACCCGTGAAAGGCAAACGCTTCGTCATGAAATCTGTTCTTTGGAATCCCGGCTTTTTTAGCCGCCTCTTTTACTGCAGACACTAAACCTTCGGGACCACAGATAAATACTTCTGAATCCTGGAAGTTTGGCACAAACTTCTTAAGATACTCATAGGACATTGTGTGTTCTTGCCGTGAACCAACTAAATAATGAACGCGTGCTCCTATGCGATCAGATAACTCATCTAATTCCTTACGCAAGACTAACTCTGATTCATGAGATGCCCGATATAAAATGTCGATCTGTGTGTTGTTAGGAAACTCCTCCATAATTGCACGCAAAGGTGTGATTCCAACACCACCACCAATTAGAACAATATGTCTACCTCGTCGGGCCGAACTTGCCTTAAAGACGCCATAAGGACCTTCAATGAAAACTCTTGTACCTGACTTTAAATGTGTCAACTCAGATGAAGAATCACCTAAAGCTTTAACGGTAATTCTCATGGATTCATCTGATGGTGAGGCAGAAAGTGAATAAGGGTGAGATTGATACCAAAGATCTTTACTCAAAAATCGCCATGAGAAAAACTGACCACCTTGGGCGTTTAGCTTCTTAACATCTCGTCCCTTGATGTAAATTGAAACAACTCCAGGACCCTCATTGACAACTTTGTCCACCATTAACTTATGTCGAATCGACTTGGCAAGTGGCATGAGGATACGCCAATACAAAATAGCAACGACAACAAATGAATAGAGACTTATCCAATAATTCTTGGCCAAAGGATGAGAAATAAACATGGCACCGGTGAGAATTTGGTGCATAAAAGATAGCGCCACCCCAAGGTATGTGTACAAGTGAATAACCCACCAGGATTCATAGCTAATACTTTGGCGAAAAATTCTGTATGAGGAAACTCCCGCAACTAATAACAAAACAAAGCCCAATGTCGCAGGTAGCATCCATGGATACGTTGTAATCATTGTCCAGAGTGCAGTACCAATTCTTACTTGGTCTCCTCCGGCATAGCCCAAAGTAACAAGCAACACATGCAGCGTGATGAAGTAGAGGGCATATGGCATGGCCTTGCGATGCCAGGTGACTAATCGATCATGGCCCAAGACATTTTCAATCCAAGAAATTCTCGCAATAAGTAAAAGCCCAATAATTGCTAAGTAAGAACCTGTTAAAGCAAAAAATCTGGAAGCTGTTGTAATTTGAGAATAAATATCTGCAAAGTCTGAAGCAGTTAATGTAGTGATCTGAATAGTCAACGTTAGGCCAAGCCCAATTCCTGTAATCAGAGCTATTTGATCATCTTTAAACCGCTTCGACATTTTTCCATTCTATCTGATGGCTATGACCGAATTTGATTTTTTGCGATGCCATGAGGGGTGGCACCTCAGGTGTAACTGTGTGCAATTTCTTAGTAATGCGCTGAAATGGTAAAAAGTTCACTTGCCTCTACAAGCCGATTATCGAGGGTGATGTAAAGTTTTCACATGTCTGCAGCGCTTGTCATAAATGCAATCCAAAACAAGGCAAATGCAACTCAAGCAAGACACTCTCAGAGATTTTTTAAGACCTCAAAAGGTGAATATGGCTATGGAGATGTCTTCCTAGGTGTGACAGTCCCTCAATTAAGAAAAATTGCTACTGAGCATAAAGATTTGACCTTGCCACAGATAGAAAAATTGATTGCCTCAAAGTTTCATGAAGTTCGTTTTTGTGGTTTAGTGATTCTGACGCTTCAATTCAAGTCATCTTCGGAATCGATAGTTCACAAAAAGATATTTGATTTCTACTTAAAACAAGTCAAGGCAGAGCGAGTAAACAATTGGGATTTAGTTGATGTAAGCGCACCAATTATTGGCCAATATTTGATTGGATCAGGTTCAAGCAACCAATTACTTCTTAAACTTGCAGGCAGTAAATCCTTATGGCAAAGACGTGTCGCGATTGTCGTTACTTTTGCTTTTATCCGGGAAGCAATTCCACAGCCAACTCTTCTTATTGCACAGAAATTAATCCGCGATGAGCAAGATTTGATTCACAAAGCTACAGGTTGGATGCTTCGTGAAATGGGTAAACGCAATCCAATAGAACTCAGGAGATTCTTAGAGAAAAATGTTTCTGTGATGCCAAGGACGATGCTTCGCTATGCCATTGAGAAATTCTCAGAAACTGAGCGCAAAAAATGGCTAGCAAAGTGAACACGGTTTCATTGTTTGAATACAGTCATCTGTGTCACGACCTATAAACAGCTGCTTAAATGTTAAACTTGAATGAAAATAAGCTCAATTAATGACCACTAGATGTTCCTCTATAAGGAGACGCGCATGTCAGCAACCAATACAGTAATTGCCACAGGAGTTACCACTGAAAAATTAGCCAATGTTCGCAAATGGAATCTGACGCTAACTAGTCTCCACTTTGGACAAGCTGTAGCCATGTTGCTCCTTACAAATGATTTTGCGCTTAAGGTCCTTAGTTCATTTCCTGCTGGTCCTCCAGGAACAGAGGGGTTAGTTACAACAACTCTTTTTGAAGTACGAGTTGGCTGGGTCATTGGTGCATTCCTTGCATTAGCCGGTTTAGATCACCTGCTTACATCAACATTTGCACGAAATACATATGAAAGCGATCTTAAAAATGGAATCAACCGCTTTCGTTGGGCTGAGTACTCAATCAGTGCATCGCTTATGGTTGCGATCATCAGTATGTATTGGGGAATTTTGACTCTTGCAGCATTAGTTGCTGTTGTCGGTGCAAACATTGCGATGATTCTCTTTGGTTGGCTGCAAGAGAAGATGAACCCACCAGGGCGCACTTCAACGACAATGATGCCGTTCTGGTTTGGAACACTTGCTGGAATTACGCCGTGGTTAGCAATGGCTGTAAACATTTCTCAAATCCCTCTAGATGAAGCACCTGACGGACTCTTCTTAATCATGATTGTTCAGGCTATTTTCTTTTTCTGCTTTGGCCTTAATCAGTGGTTGCAGTATCGCGGAGTCGGAAAGTGGACCAACTACATGTTTGGCGAAAAGACTTACCTGATCTTGAGTCTTGGTGCTAAATCACTTCTAGCCTGGCAAATCTTTGCTGTTTCGCTCATTCCTATTGCCAACTAGTAAGTCTCTACAAGGCATACTTCATGGAATTTGAAGCTATAAAGAAGAGTCGTCCAATGAGCAGGATCCTGTTTTCTTGCCCATGGTTGCCACATTTGGGCATTTCACGGTTTGGGATAAAATCCTTCCCTGAATGATTCCTGTGGCGTGCCAAAGGGCGAAGCAAATGAGGGCCTTGTCGTCCTATTTACCGAGAAAGAATTTGCAGTTCAATTGACCTCACCCGGCCACCTATCAAGCAAATCCCCCGCATTTATCACCCCAATTCTCGGTTTAGAGGGTGAAAAAACACCTTTGATGCATCACCCTTAGAGGATGAGTAATAAAGATGTGGGGTCACCCCTACCTGCCTACAGCAGCAGTGTCCACAAAATTATTGAAAATGCAATTGAAAAGAAAGACCTAGATTTTTTCTATCGTCTGTATTTAACCAGAATGGCAGAACTGTCTCTAACTGGACAAGGAAAAGAATTTACTGAGTTTGCAAAAAGCTCACTTGATCAATCACAAAATAGTCTGTTCATGGCTAAGGGGTTTGAGGCCATTGGATCTTTAATTGATTTAAATTTCACCAAATGTATCAACCTCCTGGATGAACTTGAAGAGAGTACTCGGGAAGACGAGATCAAAGTTTGGGTCGATCAAATCAGTAACTTGTGTCGGGCATACGTAAACTTTCATAATGGTAATTATCAACTATCACTAAAGCACGCTGAGGTAGCAATTGCTTCTCCAATGAAGAGCGGCACTTTAGACCCAATGGATAAAGGTAGATTGATTCGTCTAGTTGCCTGCATTGGCCTAGTCACTTCTGACATTAAACTTATAGATAAGTGTGCCGAAGATATCTTGACAATAGTAAATCCGGACAATTTAGCTGTATTAGATCAAGCTAAATCTGCAATAAAATCTATGCAATTACTTGCCCATGGTGAATATAGACGAGCCTTTGAATTGGCTAAGACCACAATTGCTATTGAGCAGGCATCTGGTCGAGTTGGTATTGCCGACCCATTTGATTGCAGATTTGTCTTAATTCGCTGCTTTTATGAATTCTCTATGATTGATGAAGCATTGGATGAAATTATAAAGCTGAAGAACGAGGCTAGGCAAAACAATTTAACCTTCATCGCATATCTATGTGAAGTTGGTGAGATTAGAATTTTGTCACGGATTCCCAATAGCCAGGATAGGATCTCTAACGAAATAAATAGATTAAAAAATGAGCTCCTATTCAATCCGGATCTAAAAGCTATGACCTGGTTAGTTGATTTGGCAGAGTTTTTCGCTAAAAATCATTTTAATGATCTGGGTAGACTAAACAATATTCTAGATCGCAACTCGGAAATTAAGTATTTGCAGCATCAAGGTAAAAGCGTTTTCAGGAAGTTTAAGCCAGATGATGTAAGCGAAACCAAGAAGCTTGCAGAAGGCACTGCACATGAGATCATTAGAAAAAATCTACATTTATCTAAAGTAAAGACCGAAGGGGTTAAGAATCAACGCGAATACCTAAAAATTGCACTGGCTAAAGGTGAACAGGTGGGAGCACTTGAAATTTTCTTACGGCAGGATAATTTAACCTTGGAAGCAATTATTAACTTATCCCCAGCTAGTAACTCTATCTGGCTAGAATCTTTAAGTAGGTTAGCAATTGAGCGCATTAAAGAACGTAATCAATTTGTAAAAGACTCTGGAGAACAACTAACATCGCGCGAGATAGAGGTCTTAAACTATCTAGTTTCAGAAAATTCGATCTCATCAATCGGTCAAACCTTGCACATCTCGAAGAATACGATGAAAACCCACCTACGAAACATTTATAGGAAGTTAGGTGTAAATGGAAGACATGAAGCGGCAAAGAAAGCAAAAGAGTATTTTATTGTTTAAAAGGAGTCGCCCTAGAAGCTGGAATTCAAATTTCTCTGACTCTAATTTCTTAGTCCTCGGATACGTAAAGTATGCTCACGGATTGGAGCAAATGCTAGTTTTTCAATCAAGATTCCCACAAACATGATTGAGAGAATAGCGCCTAAAACTAAGGACATGTCTCCCAACTGTCTTCCAACATCAAGGAGCTGACCTAATCCAACTCCTAAAGCTGGAGAAACTGCAATGAGTTCTGCGGCCATAAGTGAACGCCAAGCAAATGCCCATCCTTGCTCTAGGCCTGCCAAAAATCCTGGAAAGGAAGCAGGGAGAACTATGTGTCGAATTTGTTGAATTCTTGTGGTTCCAAGAACGCGTCCGACCTTTAGATATTGAGATGGGATCTGTTCTATTCCAGATGACAATCCATTAGCAATAGAAGGAACTGCACCTAGGAGAATTACTGCATAAATTGTTGCATTTGATAGTCCAAACCAGATTATTGCGGCAGGCACCCAAGCAACAGATGGTAATTGTTGAAGTCCTGTTGTAATTGGTTTAAGAACAACTCGCACCGTCTTGCTTAATCCAAGTGCTAAACCAATTGGAATTGCGATAATAATTGAAAATATGAATCCTTGAATCCCACGACTTAATGAGTTCCATGCCGCCGTGAGTAAAATACCTTCTTGGTATTGATTGACTAGAGCCTGATACACCTGTTGCGGTGAAGGCAAAATGTATTCTTCAACAAATTTTAACTCAAAGACTATTTGCCAAACGCCAACAAAAATTGCCATAGCGATTAGAGGGCCAGAAAAATTGAAGAGCTTACGAGCAATGGAATCTGCCTGAGTTGTTTTGTTCTCAAGTGCGTCAAGACCTGCAGATAATCTTTCTAGTTCGCTCTTATCTTTGTTTAATTCAGCCATGGCGCTTTATCTCATCTCGCAGGTGGTCAGTTATCTCACTGGCAAGAGTGGCTACCTCAGGTGCATCTATCCGACGTGGTTCAGTCAGATTGATATTCCACTCACGAATGAAACGACCTGGTTTCGATGACATCAAGATTACTCTTTGTCCCAGTCGTACAGCTTCTCGAACATTGTGAGTCACAAATACAACAGTTAATCCAGTCCGCTTCCAGATGCCAAGTAGTTCCTCATGAAGGAAATCACGAGTAATTGCATCCAGGGCTGCAAATGGTTCATCCATCAACAAAATTGATTTCTCTTGTGCTAGTGCACGAGCAATTGAAACACGTTGGCGCATTCCCCCAGATAGTTCATGTGGACGTTTATCAAAGGCAGTACCAAGATGAACCAGTTCGAGCAACTCTTGCGCTCTGACTCGACGTTGCTCTTTCCCCATTCCTTTAATGCGTAGTGCAAGCTCCACGTTCTGTCCCGCAGTAAGCCAAGGCATGAGTGAAGCATCTTGAAACATCAATGTTGGCCGATCTGCAACCCGGACTGTGCCAATGGTTGGAGAATCTAAATCAGCAAGAATGTTTAGTAGCGTGGATTTTCCGCAACCTGATGCACCCAGAAGGCAGATGAATTCGCCCTTCTTAACTTGAAAGTCCAAGCCTTCAATAACAAACGCTTCTTCATCACCAAATCGTTTACTTAGGCCTTCAACCTCAACCTCAAAATCCGTAACTACTGTCATCCTCTACCAAGGCCTTGCGTGGAAATCTTCTTCTGCTTTCCTGCCACGAGTAGTTTGTTAAGGATACGAATATCGTAGATACCTACCAGACCACGAGATCCAAGATTTGTAAGCAACCCTGTGTCTACTGCGTCTTCGGCGCTTTTTATTAGAGTTGCAGGCAACGGATCATAAGTAAATGTCAGATTGCCCCAAGCACGGGCAATAACCGCATCTGATAATCGTTTTCCTGTTGCTGCAGCGATTTGAGTTTGGACTGCTTCTTGGGCAATGGCAGGAGACTTTTTAATCGCCGTAACTGCTTGCATATGACCCTTAAGAATTGCCTCTACTGTCTTTGGATACTTATTTAGGAACTCAGTCTCAGCAACGATCTGCGTTGTGAGGAATTGTTTCTTTGGCCACAAATCTTTTTCGTCGAGAAATACTTTCCCGCCTGCTTCAAGTACTAATCGTGAAGCCCAAGGTTCTGGAACCCATGCGCCGTCAATATCTCCTTTTTGGAAAAGTGTAAGGCTCTGGGCATTTTCAGTGGGAATAACAGTTACATCTCCACCGCCTGTAATTGATGTCTTGTAATTCTTACTTGCAAGCCATGATCGCAAAGCGACATCTTGGGTGTTTCCTAGTTGTGGTGATGCAATCTTCTTACCTGCAAAATCTGCAATCGTTGAGATAGATGGTTTTACGATTAACTGTGCACCGTTTGCTGTTGATCCTGCAATCACTCTGATGAGAGAACCTTTAGTGCTGGCGTATCCTGCAATAGCTGGATTCGGACCGATGTAAGTGAGATCCAGTGCTTTACCTTTGAAGGCTTCGATCGCACTTGGACCAGCGTTGAAAGTAATCCACTCAATTTTCGTCTTTGTTCCCTGAAGTGCTGCCTCAAATAACTTCATCTCTTTTGCATACAGCGCGGGAGCATGTGTGACATTTGCAAAATAGCCAATTCTGATGACATCGGCGATACCAGCGTTGGCTTTGGGCGAAGCGGCAGAACCTGCAGCCATATTGGTCGCCAATAGGACTGATACAAGCAGAACAGAGAGAATTGAGCGGATTTTCATATAAACCTTCCTTTTCCTATTTTCCTACTATACTACTAGGAATTAGGATTAGATATCCGACACGTCCAAGCAACATTGATTTGTTCAGTCCTTACGAAAGAATTAACCCGTGAAAATCTCAGCTAAAGTCGATTATGCCCTTCAGGCTGTCGTTGAGATTGCGGTTGCAACAAAAAAAGACTCTTTGATATCTGCTGAGGAGATTTCAAGTAGAAGGGAAATTCCTGAGAAATTCTTAGAGGGGATCTTGACCCTGCT
>CAEZWK010000003.1_pt1 | contig 94091 bp, 94 predicted proteins | sample 7264971 | NCBI WGS metagenome assembly CAEZWK01 (sample SAMEA6813882, study PRJEB35770) | uncultured Actinomycetes bacterium | biome: Freshwater; feature: Freshwater reservoir; material: water | place: Czech Republic | collected 2015-11-04 | depth 0.5m m | reverse complement strand
CTCCGACAAGACTGTAAATCAAGAACTTAACTGCTGCTGCAGAGCGTTCGCCTGTTCCATATCCGCCGATTAAGAAGTAGACAGGAATTAACATCGCTTCAAAAATCACATAGAACAAGAAAACATCTGTTGCTGCAAAAACACCTATCATCATGGTCTCAAGAACTAGAATTAAAATATAGAAAGTTTTTACACTCCAACGTCCACCGTGTGCCTCATTCCAACCAGCAAGCACAACGATTGGCGCCAAAATAGTTGACATTAAAATAAGCACTAATGCAATTGCATCGATTCCCACCGCAAAATTGATTCCAAAACTTGGGATCCAGGCGTATTTTTCAACAAATTGAAGTTCTACGTTTTCGCGTTCAAAACTCAATGTCATTCCAATTGTCACGAGCAATACGGCAATTGTTGTGATGAAAGCAGCCTGCTTTGCAGCTTTTTCGTTTGCCTTAGGCAAAACTGAAACAACGGCAGCGCCAACTAATGGCAAGAACATCAATAAAGTTAACCAATTCATTATGAAACCACCACCCAAATTGCAGCAATCAACGCAAGTGCGCCAATCAAAATTAGAGCGGCGTAACTTCTAACAAAACCGTTCTGCAATCCGCGCAATCCTGATCCAGAACCAATTGCCATTCTTGCTACTGCCCTGACAGAGCCATCGACAACAACATCTTCAGTTTTTACCAATCCCTTAGTAAGTAACTGACCTGGACGCATAAAGAACTTCTCATTGAACTGATCTTGCATGAGATCTTTACGAACAAACTTTGTGATAAATGAAACATCAACTGGTGCAATTGAATCAACGTTCTCACGCATGTACTTATATATGGCGATTGAAACACCAATTGCAACCATTGTTAGAGCCAATGCAGAGACAACAATTGGCTTGAGCAGTTCTTCATGCTCGCCGTGATCTTCAAATAATGGGCTCAGCCACTTATACAAAGCCTTGTCGTGATAGAGCAAGTATCCAGATGTCACAGAACCAACTGCCAAAACTGCCATTGGTAGCCACATCAACCATGGAGATTCATGTGGCTCCACGCCTTCGTCCCAACGCTTGGTACCTGCAAAAGTCAGGATCATTACTCGCGTCATATAGAAAGCTGTTATTGCCGCACCGATCAATGTTAATGAGCCCAAAATAATTGCTTGGACGCCACCAGAGTTGAAAGCAGATTCAATGATCATGTCCTTAGAGTAAAAACCTGCAAATGGTGGAACTCCAAGTATTGCTAGATATCCAATTCCAAATGTAATAAATGTAATTGGCATGAAGTGTCTGAGCGCTCCATATTTGCGCATATTTACTTCATCGTTCATTCCATGCATCACCGAACCTGCGCCAAGGAACATTCCAGCCTTAAAGAATCCATGTGTAATTAGATGCATGATTGCAAAGGCATATCCAATTGGCCCCAGACCTGTTGCCAAAATCATGTAACCGATCTGTGACATGGTTGAGGCAGCTAATGCCTTTTTAATATCATCTTTTGCCGTACCTATTAATGCACCAAAAATCAGTGTTATTGCTCCAACTATTACAACTAGTAATTGCGCAATAGGAGCTGCATCAAAAACAAAATTGGAACGAGTGATGAGATAGACGCCCGCTGTAACCATTGTCGCTGCGTGAATCAATGCCGATACAGGTGTTGGACCTGCCATTGCATCTCCGAGCCACGCTTGCAATGGAAACTGTGCCGACTTTCCAGCAGCTGCAACAAGTAACATAACTCCCATTGCAGTTAATGCTGCTTCAGACGTGTGATGGGCCTGTTCTGCAACTCCGGAAAATGAGACAGTCCCCATGGTGGCAAATGCGATCATGATTGCAAGTGAAAGACCCATATCTCCCACACGGTTCATAACAAATGCTTTTTTAGATGCAGTTGCATATGCAGGTTTTTGATTCCAGAAACCAATCAAAAGATAAGAGGCAAGACCCACGCCCTCCCAGCCGACATAAAGACTTAAGTAACTATCTCCCAAAACCAATAGCAACATGGCTGCAATAAATAGGTTGAGGTATGCAAAGAATCTGCGGCGATCGCGATCTTCTGCCATATATGCAATTGAATAAATATGGATAAGTGTGCCAACACCCGTAATGAGTAGTACGAAACAGATTGATAACTGATCAAGTAGCAATCCGGCGTCAACGTTAAAACTTCCAACAGAGATCCACTCAAAGAGCTTTTGGGATGTTGGACGCATTTCGGCTGGGCGATTGACCATCTGAATTAAGTGATACGCACCGAGTGCAAAAGATGATCCCGATAAAGCTGTTGCTAAAAGATGTCCCCACTTGTCTGTACGACGACCGCCCAAGAGCAGAATCGCTGCCCCTGCAAATGGAAGCACAATCAAATACACCAAGCTAGTTGAAATACCCATAACTATCTCTTCAACAAACTTGCATCATCTACAGATGCAGAACGGCGGGATCTATATATTGCAACGATGATGGCTAGCCCCACCACTACTTCACAAGCGGCAACTACCATTGTAAAAAACGCCATTACTTGTCCATCAAGATTTCCATTAATTCTAGAAAATGTGACAAAAGATAAATTGGCAGCATTTAACATTAACTCAATACACATAAAGACAACAATGGCGTTACGGCGAACAACAACACCTACGGCGCCAATAGTAAATAAAAGAGCAGAAATGTAAAGGTAATTGGAGGCATCCATTACTTTTCCTCCTCAACCTGTGTTGAAATCTTCTTAAGATCAAAAGTATTTGAATCAAGCATGTCGCCGCGAGCCTTTAGGCTGGCATTTACTGAGTTAGGTGCTGGAGTTCCATCCGGCAAAAGTGCTGGCACATCAACAGCGTTGTGGCGTGCATAAACTCCAGGAGCAGGTAACCCTGCAGCTGTAGCTAATGATTCACCACGGAATCGGTTGATTGATTGTTGACGCTGAGTCGACTTCTTGGAAGAACGTGGTTGATGAGCAAGAACCATTGCACCTAGTGCAGCTGTTACCAAGAGCGCTGAGATAACTTCGAAGGGCCAAACAAATCTAGAAAATAGTAAGTAACCAATTCCTTCAACATTTCCATCTGCATTTGCCGCAGATAGTCCAACAGCATCGCGTCCAAGTGTTGCACGGCCTAGTAATGAAACCATCAAACCACCAAAGCCAAGGGCTGCAGTAATTGCAATCGGACGTAGGCCTTTGATTGTCTCTGTCAATGAATCAGATGAATCAACACCTACAAGCATAAGAATAAACAAGAAGAGCATCATTACTGCTCCGGTGTAAACAACTACTTGAACAATTCCCAAGAACACCGCATCTTGTGCGATATAAAAAACTGCAAGGACAACCATGACAAAGGCCATGAGAATTGCAGAGTGAACAGCTTTTTTAACCAAGAGCATCGCTAGGGCTGCAACGACAGCAAGGGGTCCAAGAATCCAAAACATTACAGCTTCTGGAGTTGCAGTCTGTCCGACTTCAAGGGCTAACTGCATCATTTATCAAGCTCCTGCGAAGGATGTGCTTGTTTTACATCACCCTTGTAATAATTCGTATCGTTCATATCTGGATACATCGGGTGGGGCGGCATCAACATTCCCGCACGTAGAGGTGCTAATAGATCTGCTTTTTCAAAGATTAACTTCGCACGTGAATCATCAGCTAGTTCATATTCATTTGTCATTGTGAGTGCGCGAGTTGGACATGCCTCAATGCAAAGTCCACAGAAAACACAGCGCAGATAATTAATCTGATAAACCTTGCCATAACGCTCTCCGGGTGACATTCGGTTTTCTTCAGTGTTGTTTTCACCCTCAACGTAGATTGCGTCTGCGGGACATGCCCAAGCACATAATTCGCATCCAATGCACTTCTCTAATCCATCAGGATGGCGATTGAGTTGATGGCGTCCATGAAAGCGCTCTTCTGTCGGTGCTTTTACTTCAGGATATTCAACGGTGAGTGGCTTTTTGAACATAGTAGAAAAAGTGACCCAGAAGCCACGCATGTGCCCAAAGAAACCTACAGTTGGCGTTTGATCAACTTCATAAAAATCAACATCATTTATGCCTAAATCTTTTGGCTTTATCGGTTCGAGGTTTTCAGTCACGGTTGCCCCCTGAGTTTTTTGAAACATTGATTGTTGAGATTTCTATTGGCAATGTTGGAAGTGATGGGACTGCAAAACTAGGTTCTGACTTATTGTCACCTTCTGGAACTTCGGCGTCTTTTTTCTTTTTCACATTTTCAAAGCCAACGTTGATAGCCAAGATAATGAAAATTACGGTGCTAGCGAATGCAACAACTATTGCTGTAGAGGCATTTTCAAGGGTTAGAACTCGAAGAGTTGCAACAACTAATATCCATAATATTGAGACGGGGATAAGAACTTTCCATCCAAACTGCATGAACTGGTCATAGCGCAGACGCGGCAATGTTCCTCGGAGCCAAACGAATACGAAGAAGAAGGTAACAACCTTTAGTAGGAACCAAATTGCAGTGAACCAACCACCAAGCCAGTTTTCTGTGAAACCAAGCCCAGGAGGAGCGTGATAGCCACCAAGGAATAGCGTGGTGGCAAGGGCTGAAACTGTAACAATATTTACATATTCAGCTAAGAAAAATAGTGCAAACTTAAGTGATGAGTATTCAGTGTGGAAACCACCCACTAATTCACCTTCAGCTTCTGCAAGGTCAAATGGAGCGCGGTTAGTCTCACCAACCATCGATATTGCAAATATTGCAAACGATGGGAATAGAACTACTGCATACCACCATGAAGTTTGCGCAGCAACGATGTCAGAAGTAGACATTGAGCCTGCATAAATAAAAACGGCAACCAAAGAAAGTCCCATAGCAATTTCATAAGAGATTACTTGGGCACTTGAACGTAGGCCACCAAGAAGTGGATACGTTGAGCCAGATGACCATCCGGCTAAAACAATTCCATACACACCAACTGATGCAACGGCCAAAATGTATAGGACACCTACTGGAATATCAGTTAACTGCATTGCAGTTTGACGACCAAACATTGTCACTTCACCAGTAATTGGGATTACTGCAAAAGACATAAAGCATGTTGTTGCACTAATAATTGGTGCAATTATGAAAACAATTTTGTCTGCAGCGGTAGGAATAATGTCCTCTTTTAGCGCAAGCTTTACACCATCGGCCAAAGATTGAATTAATCCAAATGGTCCAACTCGGTTAGGCCCAGGACGCTGTTGCATCCGCGCAACAATTCGGCGCTCACCCCACACTGACATTAATGTCAAAAGCACGCAGACAGCAAAAACAATTAGAGCCTTTACAAGGATCAGCCAACCTGGATCTGATCCAATGAGTTGCGCTGTCGTCATGCTCTCACCACCGTAACTACTTCACCATGAACAGCATTTAACTTTGTTAAAAGTTGTGAGCCACGTGAATTACGAGGCGCCCAAAGTGCATCATCATGAATATTCTCAATAAGAGCTGGCAGAGTTAAGAAACCTTGGGCCGTAGAAATCTTGAGTAAATCACCATCGGCAACACCAAGTGCTTGCGCTCTTTTTTCTGAGATGACAGCAACTGTTTGTCTGGCAGTGCCAGCTAGATTTTCTTCACCCTCTTGCAATGTCCCAAGGTCAAGCAGGCGTCTCCACGATGTAATTAATGCCTCGTTTGTACTCAAATTTGGTTGTGCTGCAGCCGATATAGATTTCATCTTTGACCGCTCGCCTTGCCAATCTTTAATTGTTGCAATCTCTTTTGTAGCAGCAGTAACAGTTCCAAGATTTAGTGATGTTCCCATTTCTTCTGCAATCATTGAAAGAATTCGAAGATCACTACGATTAAGTGAGTCACTTACAGCTGCGTCAAAGGATCGAGCACGGCCTTCCCAGTTTAAGAATGATCCAGATTTTTCAGTAACAGCTGCAACTGGCAGAACAACGTCTGCTCGTGAAGTTACTGCACTTGGTGCGATCTCAAGTGAAACAACAAAAGCTTTATCTAACGCCGCTAGCGCACTAAGATTGTCATCTAAATCCAAAGGATCAACGCCACCGACAAGTAGTGCGCCGATTTCATCAGAATTGACCGCTGTAATAATTTCTGATGTTGAGCGACCAATATTTGATGGAAGTGAATCTACTGACCAGAGCGCAGCGATTTCATTTCTTGCTGCTGCATCTGCCACTGGGCGGCCACCTGGTAACAAGTTGCCAATGGCACCTGCTTGAATCGCTCCACGCTCTCCTGCTCTACGTGGAACCCATGCAAGTTTTGCACCTGAAGATTGTGCAAGCCCAGCAACGGCAGTTAACACTCCAGCACTTTCGCCGGCTCTCTCGCCAACTAAAATTACTGATTTATCTGTAAGGTTTTGTGAAGATACGGCTGCAGCTTCTTGACCTGGAGCAACTTTAATAAATTGTGCTTTGAGTTTTTCAACCGCGATCGATTCCTTTGATCCAATTGAGATTACTTTTAAAGCTCGCTTACGGAACTGTTTATTTATTCTTAAGAAAACAATTGGTGACTCTTCTTCTGGCTCAAAGCCAACAAGAAGTATTTGATCAGCCTTGTCTATGTCGCGATACGTTGTTGAAGAGTTCACAACATGTGCTGCAATAAACTCACGCTCTTCATCTGATGTTACGCGCGCTCTAAAGTCGATGTCGTTGGTACCCAGTGCAAGACGAGCAAATTTGCTGTAGCCATATGCATCTTCATGTGTGGCACGGCCACCAACTAATACAGCCGCTGGTGATGCTTTCAATCCCTGGGCTGCAACAGCAAGTGCTTCAGGCCAAGATGCTTCGACTAATTCTCCAGATTCATCACGAATCATTGGAACCTTCAAGCGATCGACTGCTGTGATGTATTTAAATGCCCACCGGCCTTTGTCACAGTTCCACTCTTCATTAACTGCTGCATCTTCACCGGCTAAACGGCGCAGGGTTTTTCCACGGCGCACATCTGTACGCATATCGCATCCAGAGGCACAGTGCTCACAAGCAGATGGTGTTGAAACTAAATCAAATGGACGTGCTCGAAAACGATATGCAGCTCCGGTTAGCGCTCCAACAGGGCAGATTTGAACAGTGTTACCAGAGAAGTAGGATTCAAAAGGTTTGTTTTCATAAATTCCAACTTGTTGCAAAGCTCCGCGTTCATTTAATGTAATAAATGGATCACTAGCGATCTGTTCTGAAAAGCGAGTACAACGAGCACATAGAACACAACGCTCACGATCAAGAAGTACTTGAGAAGAAATATTTATTGGCTTTTCAAATGTGCGCTTAACGCCTTCAAACCTGGAAGAACCTTGTCCAGTACTCATTGCTTGATTTTGTAGAGGACATTCCCCACCTTTGTCACAGACGGGACAATCAAGTGGGTGGTTTACTAACAAAAGCTCCATAACGCCGCGTTGTGCTTTTTCTGCAACCGGGGAAGTTAATTGCGTTTTAACAATCATTCCCGTTTCAACTGGAATTGTGCATGAAGCCTGAGGTTTTGGAAATGCACGACCATTAATTTCAATATCTACCAAACATTGGCGACATGCGCCAACAGGATCTAGTAATGGATGATCACAAAAACGGGGAATTTGAATTCCTAGTTGCTCTGCGGCGCGAATAACTAATGTTCCCTTAGGGACAGTAACTTCAAAGCCATCGATTACAACAGTAATCATCTCAACTGCTACTTCACTCACTTATGCACCTGCCCCAACAAATAAAGTTGATGCAACAGGATCAAATGGGCATCCACCGTTTGTTAAGTGTGCGATGTACTCATCGCGGAAGTATTTAATTGAAGATGTAATTGGACTAGTAGCTCCATCACCGAGTGCGCAGAATGAGCGACCCATAATGTTGTCGCAAAGATCAAGTAGTTTCGCAAGGTCTGCTTCTGTTCCTTTACCGGCCTCTAAATCACGAAGGATCTGTACTAGCCACCAAGTGCCTTCACGACACGGTGTGCACTTTCCGCATGATTCATGTTTATAAAATTCAGTCCAACGCAGTACTGCTCGAACAACGCAGGTTGTTTCATCAAATATCTGTAAAGCTTTTGTGCCAAGCATGGAACCTGCCGCTGCAACGCCTTCGTAATCAAGTGGAACATCTAAGTGCTCGTCAGTAAACAATGGTGTTGAAGATCCACCTGGCGTCCAAAACTTTAACTTATGGCCCTTGCGCACTCCACCTGAAAGTTCAAGAATTTCACGAAGTGTAATTCCAAGTGGTGCTTCAAATTGCCCAGGATTTACAACGTGACCTGACAAAGAATAAAGAGTTGTTCCTTTGCTCTTTTCGGTTCCCATAGATTGATACCACTCAGCACCGTTCATAACAATTGCCGGTACTGATGAAATCGATTCCACATTGTTTACAACTGTTGGTCTGGCATACAAACCTGCAATAGCAGGAAACGGTGGGCGCAAACGTGGTTGACCACGGAAGCCTTCGAGTGAATCAAGTAGAGCTGTCTCTTCGCCGCAAATATAGGCACCAGCACCAATGTGTAAAACAACATCGACGCCATTTCCAAGAATTCCAGCTGCATAAGCATCTGCAATTGCTTGATTAACTCGGCGCACAACATGCGTCACTTCTCCACGAATGTAAATAAATGCGTGCTTTGCACGAATTGCATGACAGGCGATGATGCAGCCTTCAATAAGAACGTGTGGGTTAGCCATTAAAAGAGGTGTGTCTTTGCAAGTGCCTGGCTCTGATTCATCTGCATTAACAACTAAGTAGTGATCTTTGTTATCGCCCTGTGGAATAAATCCCCACTTCATTCCAGTTGGGAATCCAGCACCGCCACGACCACGTAATCCTGAATCCTTAACAAGTTGAATTACTGCATCTGGATCCATTGCAAGAGCTTTTTCTGATGCCTTATAGCCACCATGTCGCTTATATGCCTCTAGGGTAAATGAATCTTTTTCATCCCAATGTGCTGATAAAACTGGAGCAAGTTTTGTCATTATTTACCTTCTTTCGAAAGTTTTAAACCTAACAAAGTTGGTTGACCAGCCTGTACGCCTTCGTGGGCAAGGCCATCATTTAATCCAGCAAGGACTGCTGAAGCTTCTTTCCATGTAACAAGTTTATTTGGACCACGAGTTGGCGGCTTAGGATTACCAGCACGCATTGAATCAACTAACTCTTTTGCTGATTCGACGGTTTGGTTGTCATAGAACTCCCAATTAGCCATCACAACCGGTGCATAGTCACATGCTGCATTGCATTCAATGTGCTCTAAAGAGACCTTTCCATCATCGGTTACGCCATCATTTTCAATTCCTAAATGATCTTTAAGGGAGGCAAATATTGCATCCCCGCCCATAACCGCGCACAAAGTATTTGTGCAAACACCAACGTGATACTCACCTATTGCAGATGGCTTGTACTGAGTATAGAAAGTTGAAACAGCCGTTACTTCTGCAGCCTCTAAATCAAGTTGCTCGGCAATTAATTCAATACCTTCATTTGTAACATAGCCAGCTTTTGATTGAACAAAATGAAGTAAAGGCATGATTGCAGAGCGAGGACGTGGATAACGTTTAATTATCGATTCCATGATTTTTAAATCTTCTGGTGAAAATGCCATTAGCGATCAACACCTCCCATGACAGGATCGATTGATGCAACAGCTGCAACGATGTCGGCAACCATTCCACCTTCACTCATTGCAGGAGTTGCCTGCAAATTGTTAAATGATGGTTCGCGGAAGTGAACGCGATATGGACGAGTCCCACCGTCAGAGACAATTGATGCGCCTAGTTCACCACGTGGTGATTCAATTGCAGCATATGCCTGACCAGCAGGGACTCTGAAACCTTCTGTAACAAGTTTGAAGTGGTGGATTAATGACTCCATAGAAGTTCCCATAATCTCGCGAATGTGATCAAGAGAGTTACCTAACCCATCTCCGCCGAGAGCGAGCTGGGCTGGCCATGCAATTTTCTTATCGGCAACCATGACAGGTGCACCGTGAAGCTTTTCTAACTTATCCACGCACTGTTCGATAATGCGAAGTGATTGCTCAAGTTCATTCATACGAATTAAAAATCTGCCATAAACATCGCAGGTATCTGCTGTCACAACATCGAAGTTGTAGTTTTCATAACCACAATATGGTTGAACTTTTCGTAAATCCCAAGGCATTCCAGTTGAGCGAAGTACTGGCCCAGTAATTCCAAGAGTTGTACATCCTGCTAGGTCTAGATAACCAATACCCTGTGTGCGCTTCATCCAAATTGAATTACCGATGAGCAGAGTTGCATTATCTTTAAAGTTCTTGCGCATTAACTTCACGCCTTCGCGGATTTTTGTATAAGCACCCTCTGGCAAGTCTTGCTGTACTCCACCTGGTCGCACATACGCCATGTTCATGCGAAGCCCTGTAATCATTTCAAATATCTCAAGAACTGTTTCGCGGTCACGGAAAGCAAAGAACATAGGGCCCATTGCCCCAAGTTCAAGTGCACCGGTTCCTAAAGCAACCATATGTGACGAGATTCGATTTAGCTCCATCATCATTACACGAATAACACTTGCTCGTTCTGGAACATCGTTAGTAATTCCGAGCAGTTTCTCAACTGCAAGGCAGTAGGCAGTCTCATTGTGTAATGGGCTTAGGTAATCCATGCGAGTTACAAAAGTTGTTCCTTGAGTCCAGTTACGGAACTCAATATTTTTTTCAATTCCTGTATGCAGGTATCCAATACCGCAACGCACTTCGGTAATTGTTTCGCCTTCAAGTTCTAAAACTAAACGGAGCACTCCATGAGTTGATGGGTGCTGTGGTCCCATGTTTACGACAACTCGCTCTTCTTTTGTTGCACCAATTTCTTGAACTAAAGAATCCCAGTCCCCTCCGGTGACAGAGAAAACCTTTCCTTCTGTTGTTTCGCGAGAAGGTGCATACGGATCAAAAGTGGTCACTTGTAACTCCTTCGATCACTCGGAGGAGGAGTTGTTGCACCTTTATATTCAACTGGAATTCCACCGAGTGCATAATCTTTGCGCTGCGGATGACCTTTCCAGTCATCTGGCATAAGGATTCTAGTTAGACCAGGATGGCCATCAAAAATAATTCCAAACATGTCAAAGGCTTCACGTTCATGCCAGTTATTGCCAGCCCACACTTCAACAACTGATGGAATGTGTGGATGTGAATCTGCAACAGAAACTTCTAAGCGAATTCTTTGATTCTTTGTCATTGAGAGCAATGGATAAACAGCATGTAGTTCGCGTCCAGATTGTTCTGGATAGTGAATACCACTTACTCCCATACACATTTCAAACTTAAGTACATCACGCAAAATAAAAGCTACTTCAATAAGTTTTTCGGACTTCACATGAAGAGTCAGTTCCCCACGGTCAATAACTACTCTTTCGATTGAATCAGAGAACTCTGGGTAAGCACGTTCTAAGTTGTCTGTGACTTCATCAAAATAACCACCATAAGGGCGCTCAGAAGAGCCAGCTTTAGCTGCTTTTGCTACCAAACCACCATAGCCGGAAGTATCACCAGTTCCTTTTGGTCCAAACATGCCATCACTCATTATGCAAGTAGACCCTTCATCTGATGAGTCGGCTTTGCATTCATTGCAGCAAGTTCAACTTCTTTAATAATTTGTGCGCGATTTGGACCAATTTTTTCATTGTTGATCTGTTCGTGAAGTTTCAAAATTGCATCAAGCAACATTTCTGGACGTGGTGGGCACCCTGGTAAGTAGATATCGACAGGAACAACATGGTCGACGCCTTGAACAATTGCGTAGTTATTAAACATTCCACCAGATGAAGCACAAGCACCCATAGCAATTACCCATTTAGGTGCAGACATTTGATCATAAATTTGACGAAGTACTGGTGCCATTTTATTTGAAACTCGACCTGCAACGATCATTAAATCTGCTTGTCGAGGGGATGCTCTGAAAACCTCTCCACCAAAACGAGCAATGTCATATTTAGCTGCAGAACCAACAGCCATCATTTCAATAGCGCAGCATGCAAGACCAAATGTTGCTGGCCACAGTGAGTTTTTACGCATGTAACCTGCAAGTTTTTCAACTGTTGTTAAAACAAATCCACTTGGAATTTTCTCTTCAAGACCCATTTTTTAGTCCCATTCCAATCCACCGCGTCGCCAAACATATGCATATGCAACAAAGACTGTGGCAATAAAGATGACCATTTCAACTAATCCAAAAACTCCAAGAGTGTCAAAAGTGACGGCCCATGGATATAAGAAAACAATTTCAATATCAAAAATTATGAAAAGCATTGCGGTAAGAAAATACTTGACAGGAAAGCGTCCGCCTTCCGCTGCTTGAGGTGAAGGTTCGATTCCACATTCATATGCATCTAGCTTTGCCCGGTTGTAGCGTGCTGGACCTGCGAGCGCTCCGGCAACAACGGAAAATGCAGCAAAGCCAAACCCAATGGCCGCTATCACCAGGATGGGAATATATGGATTGGCTGTGGAAATCACAGACGAAATTCTAAGGTGGAAAAGAGGTAGTTCATGACCGCTAACCCTTCGAAGCGCTGTGAACTGCAACAACCCCAAAAGTCAGGTTTTTCCAGCTCACATTGCTCCAGCCAGCTCCCTTTAGGCTCTTTGCCAAGGCTGCCTGATCGGGCCATGCCCTAATTGATTCGGCCAGATAGACATAGGCATCAGGATTTGAAGCGGTTTTTTTCGCGATCGCGGGCAATAGCCTCATGAGGTACTTGGTATATATGGTGCGAAAAATTCGGTTTGTAGGATGACTGAACTCTGCAATAACGATTCTGCCCCCGGTTTTGGTTACTCGAAGCGCCTCGGCCAAAGCCTTTTCATACTTAACAGTGTTTCGAAGCCCGTAAGAGATTGTTACAACATCAAAACGATTGTCCTCAAATGGCAGGTTGAGGGCATCGGCCTTTGAAAAATTCAAATATGGGCGAGCTTTGCGGCCTTGAGCCAACATCCCTTCGCTGAAATCTGTGGCAAAGACGGTTGCGCCGGCTTTGTAAAGTGGTTCGGAAGATGATCCAGGTCCAGCGGCTAAATCCAGAATCTGCATTCCAGGCTTCGGGGCAATAATCGCAGTTGTGGCTTTGCGCCAGGCCTTTGTTCGGCCCAGACTCAAAAGATCGTTTACGAGGTCATAGCGTTTTGCCACCCCATCAAACATCGCCGCAACTTCATCGGGGTCTTTGTTCAAATTGGCGCGGGACATGGTGACATTCTCTCTTGAAGTAGGCTCATCTACAACTTCAAGGGTGGAAAGGTTGGGATCTAGATGTCGAATAAAGAGCTATCCCCAATCACCACTGTTCGACTTGGCGATCACTTGCCGCTGTTAGAAATACTTCCAGACTCCAACCCACTTGCTTGGGTTCGAGGTGGAGAAGGTTTAGTTGGCTGGGGAGTTTACGCAACAAAAACCGTCACAGGTCCCAATAGGTTTGCAGAAGCACGTGCATGGTGGGAAAAACAGTTAGAAAATTTTGTGGTTACAAACTCTGTACACGGAAGTGGTACCGGTCCAGTTCTATTTGCATCATTTTCTTTTTCTCCAAACGATGAATCAGTTTTGGTAATTCCAAACATTGTTGTTGGCAGTAAGAAGGATAAAAGTTGGATTACATGGATTGGCTCGGAACAACAACCAATTCTTAACTCATCTCCTGACTTTGTACAAAATGCTCAGATGCAATGGAGTAATAAAACTGATTCTGAATCTAAATCCGAATCTGAATGGAAAGAAAAGGTTTCAACAGCTGTAGGCCGGATTAAGGAAGGCTCACTTGCTAAAGTTGTATTGGCTCGTGATTTAACATTTAGATCCGAGAAAGATATTGATCCCCGCCCAATTTTGCTTAAACTTGCCTCTGAATATCCAACTACCTGGACGTATTGTGTAGATGGATTTGTTGGTGCCACACCAGAGCTACTCCTTCGTCTGTCTCGGGGAATGTTAACTTCCAGAGTATTGGCAGGAACAATTAGTAAAACCGGAGACGACTCAAAGGATTTGGCATCAGCGGCTTCATTGGCACGTTCTTCAAAAGATTTAGCTGAACATGAATATGCGGTTCGCTCAGTTGCTGATGCCATTGAACCATTTTGTACATCAATAAATGTTCCAGATTCTCCCTTCGTTCTTCACCTTGCAAATGTCATGCACCTTGCAACCGATGTAACAGGTGCAATTGCAGAAACTTTGGCACACGTAGATGCATTTACAATTCTTGAACAACTTCATCCTTCCGCAGCAGTTTGCGGCACTCCACGACCTGCCGCTGCAGAGTTGATTACTGAGATAGAAGGAATGTCCCGGGGGCGTTATGCCGGACCAATTGGCTGGACAGATGCTGCAGGTGATGGCGAACTTGGTATTGCATTACGTGGTGGAGAAATTAAGGGAAATACAATTCGAATTTTTGCAGGATGTGGAATTGTCGAAGAATCAGATCCTGAAGTTGAACTTGCAGAAACCAAAGCCAAGTTCGCTCCTATGCGCAGTGCGCTATTGGATTCCTCTTCCTAGCTTTTTGACAGCGAATCTAGAATTGCCTTTAAATTGTCAGCGTTTACTTCACGGCTTGGTACATCACAAACGACAATTGAAACTCCTTTAATCGGAGCTTTTACCTGGCTAATCAACTCTTCTAAAGAACTAATCTGAACTGCAGCAATTCCTAAAGATTGTGCGATTGAAGCAAGATTTAATCCATGTGGAGTGCCAAAGAGTGTTTCAAAGCCTATTGATCCTCGTTGAGGCAGAGTTGAAAAAATCCCACCTCCATCATTGTCAATGACAATGAATCGACAGTTAATATTTTCATTGTTTATAAACCCAGTTAAATCATGCAGAAATGAGAGGTCTCCAAGAACTGCAATTGTGGATTTGTGATTAAAGGCTATTCCAAGTGCCGTGGAAATGTTTCCATCGATTCCAGCCAGGCCTCGATTTGCATATGTTGTAATACCATTTCGTGGGTTTGCAAATGCCTCAAAGTCTCTTATTGGTCTAGAAGATGAAATAAATAATGCAGTATCGTCTGCAATCTCTGCTGCAATAGTTCTTGCTATGACTGCTTCATTCCAGCCTTCTAAGGACTCAATTAATTTATGAGCTCTTTCTGCAACTTTGTTCCACTTTGCCATCCATTCTTCAGAGTGAACTACCCCCTGAAGTTCTGGCAGTTGAGTAAATAATCGATCAGCAGCTCTTTCACTATCAACTGTTGCAATACGTTGGTCCACAACATAGGTAATTGGACTTAACTTAACAAAAGCATTGATTGAACGCGACAAAGTTGTGCGGCCGATTACCAAAACAGATTGAGGAATTAACGTGCTTCTTATCTCTTGCGTGGCTAAAAAGATTGATGCGTGTGCAATTGCATCTGGAAATGACAATGGATCTTCAGCAATTACTGGCCAACCAATTGCCTTAGTAAACTTTGAAATCTCTTCAACGTTTAAGCCACCTCGGTCATGTCCGATAACTACTACGCCTCGTGCGCCAACTAATCGAAGAGTTCCAGCTTTTTTTCCATTTTTTTCTGGTTGTGGATTAAGTTTTATCTCTTTTAACCAATCCCAATCAGAATCTGGTAATAGCGGTTCATCGAATTGAAGATTTAAATGAACAGGACCAGAACGCAAGCTATCAAGAGGTAACTCCATTGGAAATACGGGTCCATCGACATCGGCAAAATAGCGAACAGATTTGCCAAAGATTCGGGCCTGCTCCGTGGTTTGGTTTGTACCTGTTTTACGCAGCATTGCCGGACGATCGGCAGTCAAGATTAGAAGTGGCAAGTTAGTGTGATGAGCTTCTAAAACCGCCGGGTGGTAATTTGCCACCGCAGTTCCACTTGTGCAGACAATCGGAACTGCGCGACCAGAAGATTTGATTAAGCCAAGTGCAAAGTAAGCCGCAGTTCGCTCATCAATACGTACATGGATAGTAATTAATTTTTCTTGTGCTGCTGCAAAAAATGCGAGAGATAAAGGCGCATTACGAGAACCAGGAGAGATAACTACATCGGTTACTCCTGATTCAATAATTTGGCGAACAATAACTCGCGCTAAAGAAGTAGAGTTGTTGATCATAAAAGTTCAGCCGTTCTCATAATGCGATTCTTCCACCATTCAAAGCGCTCTGCAGACACTTCCAAGCCAGCAAAATCTGGCTCGGGTGAAGATATTGCCATTTGGCCATCTTTAATTGGCAAGTGCGCTACATCTTGGGATAGTAGAAATCCCGTTGCAAGTCCACATCCATATTCAAGCTTTTCGATTGACCCAGCTAAAACTAAGCCGTAATCGATTCCAATGGCAGATTCTAAAGCGCTGGAAACAACCACCGGCAGTTTATGGTGATTGATTAGAGCGTGTGTTCTATTGATTCCCCCAAGTGGTTGCACTTTTAACATGAGAATATCAACTGCACCATTTAAGTCCAGTGCAAAAGGATCGACAGCTTTTCTTAAGATTTCATCACCGACAATTTTTACATCTGTGCGTTTTTTTAATTCTCGTAACTCTTCAACAGTTGCACAGGGTTGCTCAATGTATTCAATTTCTCCAGCAGATTGAAGAAAAGATGTTGCTTCATCAACGCTCCATGCCCCATTTACATCGACTCTGATTGCACTATCGGGGCGAAGAGATCGAACTTGTTGAATACGAGCCAAATCCAGCTCTAAATTTTCGCCCACTTTTATTTTAAAGCTACTAACACCAGGAAATAACTCCACAATTTTTGTGATCTCTGCAGCACCATTTAGTGCTGGAATAGTTCCATTTACTTTCACATTACTGCGAAACAAATGTGGTCTTGGTTGTGTAGCTGCTTCAATTGCGCAGGCAAGCCAAGGAGCACACTCTGCATCTTTGTACTCTAAAAATGGAGAAAATTCTGCCCAACCATATTCACCTTTAAATAATGCAACTTCACGTAGATTGATTCCGCGAAAATTTGTTTTTGTAGGAAGTGCTACAACACGCAAGGAATCTAAAAGTGATTGATCCATGGATTAAGGACGCTTAGGGAATTTCCCGAAATCTGGTGCTCGCTTTTCTTTGTATGCATCTCGACCTTCTTGACCCTCTTCGCTTAAATAGAAAAGAAGAGTTGCATCACCTGCAAGTTGTTGAATCCCAGCCAGACCATCATCTGCTGCATTCATACTTGCTTTAATCAAACGAAGTGCAAGCGGAGAGTTTTTCAACATCTCTCGACACCAAGAAACTGTTTCATTTTCAAGCTCTGCAAGTGGAACAACAGTATTTACAAGACCCATCGATAATGCTTCTTGTGCGTCATATTGCCGTGTCATAAACCAAATTTCACGGGCTTTTTTCTGGCCAATATTTGCTGCAAGCAATCCTGAGCCATAACCGCCATCAAATGAACCCACCATTGGGCCAGTCTGTCCAAACTTGGCATTGTCTGCTGCAATTGTTAGATCGCAAACAACATGTAATACATGTCCTCCACCAATAGCCCAACCAGCAACCATTGCAATTACCGGTTTAGGTGTGCGACGAATCTGAACTTGTAAATCTAAAACATTGAGTCGACCTAAACCCTGTTGACCAACACTGTCTGATCCAACATAGCCGTCATCTCCACGAACACTAATGTCGCCGCCAGAACAAAATGCTTCGGTACCTTCACCAGTAAAAATAATTACACCTACTGATGCGTTATCTCTTGCTAAATCAAATGCACTCTTTAGCTCAATAATTGTTTCTGGGCGAAAAGCATTTCTTACGTGAGGGCGATTAATTGTTATCTTTGCAATGCCCTCACCAATTTGATATTTAATATCAGTAAAGGCTTCACCACCAGGCCCGGTTTTCCATGAAGGAATAGTGCGGTCACCAAAATCACGCTTAATCGGTCGGCTCATGATTCCCCTATCTTTGACTACTGGCGATAGCCTACGGTGGCAATGGATAACTCGTCACAACGAAAGATTCTCCGGGTCAGCCCTGAATGGGAAACTCCCAAATTAGCGGGAGAAATCACATCAGCTCTCGCCGGCAATGGACCCATTCTAGGTTTTGGTGAGATCACAAGTGGTTTTGCCCCAGTTGAGGTTGCAGTCGTAATTGGAACTTCCGGAACCACTGGAAATGCAAAAGAGGTCGCACTCTCTGCTCATGCGATCACTTCTTCGGCAAAAGCATCAAATCAATTTCTAGGAGCAAAACCTGGTGATACGTGGAGTTTGTTACTACCACTTACCCATATTGCAGCTGTCAATGTAATTGTGCGTGCATTAGAACTTGGATCCACGCCAATTGATCTTCGAAATGTTCAAGGCGACTACCCAGATTCAAACTTCACCGCAATTGTTCCAACTCAACTGTTTCGTGCCCTAAATGGTGATGCAAAGTTGTTAAAGCATTTACAGAGCGCTAACGCGGTATTAATTGGTGGAGCTGCTCTATCACCAGGATTGCGCAAACAAGCAGAAGCGGCCGGAATAAAAATTGTCACAACATATGGGATGACGGAAACTTGTGGTGGATGTGTATACGATGGCCAAGCACTCTCAGGTGTTGAGTTTGATGTTCAAAGCGGAAGAGTTCGTTTAAAAGGAAATGTCTTAGCAACTAGTTACTTAAATGAGCCATGGAATCTAGATAATGGATGGTTTGAAACGTCAGATTTAGGAGAAGTAATAAACGACAAACTTGTAGTGCTTGGTCGTGCAGATGATGTAATTGTCTCAGGTGGTGAGAATATTTCTTTAAGTGCCGTTGAAAACTCTCTTGCTGTTGCATTTCCACAATTACAAACTGCTGCTTTTTCTTACAACGATCCTCAATGGGGTCAAAGTTTGCAGTTAGCAGTTGTAGGTGAAATTACTGATGAAGCTATTTTGCTTCACCTTGAAAAAGATTTAGGCCCTGTCGCAAAACCAAAAGGCATCCATCGCAAGTCTTCGCTACCATTGCGAGGTATTGGAAAAATTGATCGCGATGCCTTAACCAAGGGGATTAAAAGTGAGTAAATGGATTCTTGGAGCACGCCTTCGTACGTTACCTGCTGCTATTGCTCCCGTCGTTGTTGCATCTGCATTGGCAGGTAGTGACTTCAATTGGATTCGTGCAACTCTGGCATTAATGGTCGGAGTTTGGCTACAAATTGGCGTTAATTTTGCAAATGACTACAGCGATGGTGTTAAAGGGACAGATGATGATCGAGTGGGACCAACTCGTTTAGTTGCATCAGGCCTGGCTACAGCGAGTTCGGTCAAGAGAGCTGCTTACATTTCGTTTTTGATTGCAAGTTTTGCAGGCCTCTGGCTCTCTTTGCTCACATCGCTTGTATTGATTCCTATTGGAGTAATTGCAATTGCAGCAGCCTGGGGTTACACCGGTGGAAAGAATCCATATGGTTATAGAGGTCTTGGCGAAGTTTCGGTGTTTATTTTCTTTGGGTTAGTTGCAACAGTAGGTAGTTTTTATGTTCAAACCGAAAACATAACTTTAATGAGCTTTGTAGTTGCAATCCCAATGGGTGCAATTTCATGTGCAATTTTGACAGTCAATAACATTAGAGATTTAGCTAAAGATCAAGTTGCTGGAAAGCGCACAGTTGCAGTTCGACTTGGGGATGAAAGGGCTCGACGAACATATGTCTCACTCTTAATCCTTGCCCACATTGCTGCTATTGCAACATTTATTCCAGCTACTCTTCTTACCTTATTAGCAGCACCTTTAACTTTTTCAGTTTCAAAAGCAGTTTTAAGCAAAGCCACAGGGGCTTCTTTGATCCCAGTACTGGGTAAAACCGGCAAGCTACAACTGTTATTCGCTGCACTTTTTGCCATAGCTCTAGCGATACAATAAATCCATGCTAAGAGTTCTATCGTTGGTTTTAGTCTTTGGTGTAACAATCTATGCCTTGCTTGATTGTGCACGAGCCGATGAGACTCAGATCAAGAATCTTCCTAAGTGGGGATGGCTACTTTTGATCATTCTTCTTGGACCACAGGCCGTTGCAATAGGACCTATTGCTTATTTAATAGCAGGTAGAAATAAACCAAAGAGAAATAAAAATCCTAAACGGCGTATTTTGCCACCTGATGATGATCCGGATTTTTTAAGAAAACTTTAAAGTCCTGAGTACGTGTGCTTTCCGGTGCCCCAAATATTTATATATACATAGTTAAACAAGAATGTTGATCCAGCAAATAAACAAAGCCATGCAGCACGGCGACCGCGCCAACCAATCGTCACACGGGCATGTAAATATGCTGCATATGCAACCCACGTAATAAATGCCCACGTTTCCTTAGGATCCCAACCCCAATATCTTCCCCAAGCACTCTCTGCCCAAATTGCGCCAGAAACAACTGAGAAAGTCCATAATGGAAAAACAAATGCAACTAAGCGATATGAAAGTTGATCGAGTACCTCTAAAGAAGGTAGGCGTTTAGCCCACTCATTTCTTTCACCTTTTGACTCGATTCGATCCAATACAAGATACGCAGTTGCAATTACATTTGAAAGTAAGAAAACTCCCCCTGAAATTATTGCTGTTGATACGTGAATTACTAACCACTCAGATTTTAAGGCTGGAACTAATGGAGCACTTGGTACATAAAGAACTGTGATTGCCGTTCCGAGGGTAAGTAGAACCGATACTGAGACTAGAAGTCCTAGCCATCGAAGATCATATTTTCGAAGTGCCGCAAGGTATGCACCCGAGAATGCAAGGGCGCCAGTTATTGAGAACTCATACATATTTCCCCATGGAGCTCTGCTTGCAGATATTCCACGAGCAACTACACCGACAAAAAGAAGAAGAAAACCAAGAATCATTAATGCAGTTGCAATTCGAGCAGCACGACTATTTCGAGTGTAATCCAATGATGACTTTCCAGCCGCTGGAACCTTTACTGCCCAAGCCGTCTCTATTGCATGGACGATGAATGAGAGAGCAAAAACTGCTGTTGCTGAATAGATTGAATAGTTTGAGATAACTGCCCAACTTCGTGACATCTACTTGTCTCCCTTTAGCCTTTGAATAAATCCTGTTATCTCTTCTTCAAGTCCCGGTGCTGCATTTTTTGCTAGTCCTGCAACTTCAACTTTCTCACCTACTCGAATCCAAATTCGTCGTCTACGAGTAAATAGAGAAGCGAGTAATCCAATGATGGCAACAATAGCCCCCAATAAAGCAAACTTCTTTCCGGGATCTGTGACAAAGCTGATGTTGACCCACTGAACATATCCTTCAAATGTAATTACGCCGCCAGGATAGGCAAAAGATTCCCCTGGCTTTAAAGCTTTGAGTCCAACTTGTTGCATCTTTGAAGTGTCTATTCTGTAAACCGATTGTGGGGTACCTGAATCCAATCCGAGATCACCCACCCAAGCGGCTAAAAGCAAACGTGGATTTAATGCTTCTGGATAAACACTGATTCCACCATTTGCACCATCTCTTTCATAAGTCGGAAGAAATGATCCAACAAAGCCAACCGATGGCTCTGCATCTGGAGCTTTAATTGCGCCAATGGAGCCCAGTTGTGAATCCTGAGGCAAAAATGGAACAGGACCTTGAAAAGCTACATTCAATTGTGAATCAACAACAGTTACAACTGGAGAGTAACCATTTGCTTGAAGATAGATCCTTGTATCCCCGATTGTTAAAGGTGAGTTAACTTTCATGGTTTTTTTCTCAACTTGAGACTCTCCGCCTCTAAGAAGGGAAACATCAAGTGTGTAGTCCTCCGGTGCCCCCGTTAATACATTGTATTTTGCTACAAAGTTGTCTGCAGTCAACATGAAATCTGGAAGATTTGAATCACGATAAAGTTTTCCATATGTTAGAGAGTCATAACTTGTCACATTGTTAACAAAGCGCTCACCAACATTTAAAATTGCTTCTCCGCGCATTCCAAAAAGAGAACTAAAGCTGATTCCAACCAAAACTAGTATTAATGCAAGATGAAAAAATAGATTTCCTGTCTCCCGAGCAAAACCTTTTTCTGCAGAAATAGAGCCATCTGATTCCAAAACCCTGAATCTATTTTTCTTAAACCATGCGCTTGCTATTTCTAACTCACTGCCATTTGCGCTCCACTCTTGAAAATGCTCCATTCTGGAGAGGTTCTTGGGTGTAGCTGGCGGTAGAGCTCTTGCATTTTTGAAATGCTCGATAGTTCTAGGTAAAACGCATCCAATGAGTGAAATGAATAAGAGAATATAGACAGCGCTAAACCAAGGTGAACCATAGACATCAAAGAGCCAAAATCTATCCAACCACTCTGCTTGCTGTGGGGAATTTTTAAAGTAATCTGAAACCTGCATCGGGTTTTGAGTTCGTTGTGGGAACAAGGATCCAGGGATCGCAGCGACTCCAAGAAGTAACAATAAAATTAGAGCAGTTCTCATACTTGTAAGCTGGTGCCAAAAGTATCTTGCAAGGCTTGTGCCATCTAATTCTGGTATTTGTACTTGATTACTCATTAGATCACCGGAATAAAGTCAGAGATAAGCCCGCGCATTGAGTTCATTAAATCTCCCCAAAAACCGAGCACCTGTAACAGTCCAATCAAAATCAAAAATGCACCGCCAACTTTTGAGATTACATCTCCCCGGCGATAGATAATCGAACGGAGTTTGGCGGATTTATCTAAAAACAGACCTGATGCGATAAATGGCAATCCCAAACCTAGACAATAAGCAAATGAGAGTACAGCTCCACGAAGTGCACTAGATTCTTGAAAAGCCAAAGTTTGTACAGCGGCTAATCCAGGGCCAATGCATGGAGTCCAACCAATTCCGAAGAGAACTCCCAACAGCGGTGCTCCCAACAGACCGCCTGTTGTTCGCATATTTGGGCGAATTGTTGGTGAAAATGGGAACTTTCCATAAAAGATAAAACCTAAAAATATTGTCATGATTCCCAAAATTCTTGAAATTATCTCTTCATTTGCAACCAATTGATTGCCTAGCTCACCAAACAATGCACCAAAAGAGATAAAAACGCCGCTAAATCCAAAAACAAATAGTAATGATCCTAAAAACACCTTACCTCGGTTTACAGAAAATCCTGCGGCAAAGGACAAGTAGCCTGGAACAAGAGGTAAAACGCAAGGAGATAAAAACGAAACTACACCCACGATAAATGCAAATGGAATAGCAGCAATCAATGCTCCACTAAAGAGTTGTTCTACTAGAAATTCTTTCATTCCTGGCTAACTCTTTCAATAAGTTGAGACAAAGAAGCCACAGTAATAACACCTGAGATTCGTGCAGCTACGCGTCCCTGTTCATCAAGGATTACAGTTGTAGGAATTGCATTTGCAGATAGTGAGCCTCTGAAGCCAGACAAAATTGAATCATCAATCACGGTTGGGTATGGAATTTTAAATCGCCGTTCAAATGCTTCAGCATTTGCTGGATTATCTCTTGTCAATATCCCTATAAATTCAACCTCAGAGTATGTATTTGCCAATGCAACAAGTGTTGGCGCCTCGGCACGACATGGCGAACACCATGAGGCCCAGACGTTTACAACGGCAACTTTATCTTTTGTATATGTGTAATTTTTCCCCGACAATGTCATTCCTGTAATTGTCGGCGATATTTTTCTGTCGGTTGATTTGATAAATGTAATTGCACCGTCACCAGAGACAAAACTTTCCTCAGAGACCGACGTTCCGCCACCGCCACATCCCGTTAAAGCAATGACAAAAAGAAGAGCAACGGTAAATCTCTTCATTAGTTTTTTTCTGGCAAAAGATGTCTAGCTGGTTCAGAATAGGTGAGTCCTGAGATGAAGCCCTCATCATCAAAATGAATACTTGTCACAGAAGCCAAGGTGCATTCGCGTTTGCGCGGATCGTGCAAAAGTCTGCGGTTTTCAATTGCACTTCTTAAAATCCAAATCGGTAATTGATGAGAAACACAAATGGCATCCTTACCTTTTGCTGCATCACGTGCTGCAAAAACTGCTGCCAACATACGATTGATTTGTTGATCATATGGTTCACCCCACGATGGTTTCCATGGGTTCCAAAGATGTCTCCATGAGGAAGGGTGTCGCAACACTCCATCGCCAACTCCAAACGGCTTACCTTCAAAAATATTTGCAGCTTCGATTAATCTCTCATCCGTTGTAATTTCAATGTTGTGCGCCTTTGCAATTGGCGCTGCTGTTTCTTGCGCACGTTGCAATGGTGAGACATGTAATGCGCCTAAATCAAGATTTTTTGACCACTGACCAATAGTGGAAGCCATCTCTTGTCCACGCTCTGATAATCTCCAACCTGGTTGCCGTCCATAAAGAATTTTTCCAGGATTATGGACTTCACCATGTCTGAGAACGTGCACTGTTGAACTCATGGGTAAAGCATAAAGCGTCCATAAACTCCATGATTCGCTAGGGTAGTGACATGGCACTCACAGATAAACGGGCTGCCTTTTTTGATGTAGATAACACGCTTATCCGGGGCTCAACGATTTATTTCTTAGGCCGGGGAATGTACCAGCGCGGATATTTCACAAAAAAGGATATTTCTCGATTTGTTCTAGCCAACCTGAGATTTCGCTTAACTGGAAAAGAAAAAAAGGAAGAGATTCAGAGATTTCAGGATGCCGCCACAGATTTTATTGGCGGCCACAACGTTGCAGATATTCAAGCAATAGCAGAAGAGATTTATGATGAATTTGTTTCCCCAGCTTTGTGGCAAGGAACTATAGATATTGCTCAATCTCATATTGCAAATGGGGATGATGTTTACTTGGTAACTGCTGCCCCAGAGGATATGGCTACTTTAATTGCAAAAAGACTTGGCCTAACTGGAGCACTTGGCAGTAAAGCTGAGATAAAAAATCAGATTTATACTGGAAATATGAACGGTCCCCTTTTGCATGGCAAAGAAAAAGCAGTTGCAATTATTGAGCTCGCAAAAAACAATGGTTTAGATTTGAAAAACTGTTTCGCATATTCTGATAGCAATAATGACTTACCGCTTCTGCAAAGTGTTGGTCATCCATCTGTAATCAACCCGGATGCATTGCTTGGATTGCGCGCCATGACTGAAGGTTGGCCTATTCATGATTTTCGAAAAGCTAGATTCATTGGAAAGGCAATCTCACCTGTGGTGGTGCGCCTTGCTGCCCTTGCAACGTGGCTTACTCCTCGTAAGCGCAAAGGTTAATTAACTACTTAACCCTTTAACCCTGTAATGTAAGCAAGTTATGGAAATGCGCTCTTTCTCCGACTACTTGCGTAGTGTTGATGATGCTGACTTGATTTCTCTCTTTTCTGCGCGACCAGATTTAGTATCTCCGGTACCACCAGATATCGCCTCACTTGCCGTTCGTGCTTGTTCTGCTCCAAGTTTGGCGCGTGCAATAGATTTACTTAATCAATGGCAGTTACAAGTTCTTGAAGCAACAGCAAGTGTGAATGAACCCTTCACGGCAAAAATTATTGCATCGCTAACAGATAAAGAAGCAGCACCGGCTTTAGATTATTTAATAAAAATTGGATTGGTGTATCCATCTGATGATGGATTAAGAGTTCCTACGCAACTTCGTGAAGTAATTGGCGGTGAACCTGCCGGTCTCGGACCAGCTTCTATGGTCAAGTTAAAGTTAAGTGAATTGGATGATGCGCCTGCGGATTCGAAAAAGATTTTAGAACGGTTGATATGGGGGCCCCCAAGAGGAAGTGTTGGAGATGTTAAAAATCCAGGTCCTGGAGTCTCTTGGCTTTTAGAAAAGAAATTTTTGGTTGCACTTGATCAGCGGACAGTAATTCTTCCACGTGAGGTTGCAATAGAGCTTCGCGGTAAAAAGATTCACAAGCAAGTATCCGCAAAGTCGCCTGAACTTACAGGAACAAAACGGGACAAGAAGCAAATTGATTTGGCTGCAATCGCGAATGTCTCAACTGTTTTGCGTTGGGTAGAAGAGCTACTTAATTTTTGGGCAGAAGAGCCTGCAGATGCTTTGCGGGCTGGCGGTTTAGGTGTACGAGACCTTAAAGTACTTTCAAATCACCTTGGCGTTGATGAAGCATGTACAGCATTCATCGCCGAGCTTGCATACTTATCATCCTTAATCAGTATTGATGCAAATGATCAGATTTTACCAAGCAATAAATTTGATATTTGGTTAATGCAAACCCCTGCAGATCGCTGGCAGATGTTGGCATCGCAGTGGTTAATTACTTCTCGCGTAAGTGGTTTAGTCAGCCGCTTAGAATCCAAAAATGTTGCGGCATTAGGGCCTGAGTTAGATCGAGTAAATGCATCCAAGATCAGAGGTTTAACTCTTGCCCTGCTTAAAGAAAACCCGGACATTGCACCTGACTGGAATAGTTTTAAATCTGTATTGGATTGGCGGGCTCCGGTTCGACGAAACTCATCATTACAAGATGAATTAGCTGAATGGACCTTGAGAGAAGCTGAATGGTTGGGGATCACTGGGCAGGGAGCAATTTCAAAGTACGGGATTGGTTTTATATCTGGAGATGATTTAGAAGTAATCAATGAAGATCTGCCGAAAACTGTTGATCACATATTGATTCAGAGTGATAACACTGCAATTGCGCCAGGTCCACTCGAGCATGAAATCTCACAATCACTTGCAATGATGGCTGAGATTGAAAGCCGAGGTGGAGCCACTGTCTATAGATTCACTGAAGCAACGATTCGTCGCGCACTTGATCATGGCAAAACTGGTGATGAAATCAGATCATTTTTGGCTAAAACATCTAAAACCCCTATGCCCCAACCCCTTGAGTATCTAATCGCAGATGTCGCAAAAAAGCATGGGAAATTACGTGTAGGTAATACGTCTTCATTTATTCGTTGTGAAGACACGGCATTAATTTCTCAGATCATTAATGACAAGAAGTTAGAGATTCTAGGTCTGCGACGTATTGCACCTGAGGTAGTAATTTGCGATGTGGATGCAACCGACGCGATGCGTATATTGCGTGAGTGTGGATACTTACCAGCAGGTGAATCAACAAACGGAATGATTTTAACTGGTATTAAATCAAATCGTGCCTCATCTAAACCAAGACCACCACGAATTATTGGCGAAGTTGAAATTCCAACACAAGAAGCTTTAACGGCTGCTATTCGAAGTTTAAGAACTGGCGAGAAATCAACTCATCGTCAAACACGATTGCGTCAAGTAGCTAATGAAGCTTTGGGTGCACTTCCGCGAAGTACTGCAAATGAAACGATGGATATTTTGAATCAGTTCATTTCTGAGGAAAAAACCCTCTCGATAGGTTATGCCGATAACAACGGTGGAGTGACCCACAGAATCATTGATCCCATTCGAATAAGTGCAGGCTCATTAATTGCACGCGATCATGCAACCGGAGAGGTTCAATCTTTCCGAATTCCCCGCATCACCGGCGTGGCACCGTTATAGACTTAGATCATGTTGGCAGACCTCGAAGCGCTAGTTAGGTTGGAATCACCAACGCAAGATTTAGATGCATGCAAAAATGTTGTTCGTCTTGCCAGTGATATTGCTGCACGCGTTTTAGATTCTCCAGCAGAGATACGCGATATAAATGGTCGACCAGTTTTTTGGTGGGGCTCACCTAATCCAGAAGTGGTTGTGTTGGCTCACCTAGACACTGTTTGGCCCAAAGGATCATTTGAACCTCTATGGCAGATAGAAGGAACAACTGCCAGAGGTCCAGGTATTTTTGATATGAAGGCAGGATTTATTCAAGCTTTATATGCAATGAAATCGATCAAAGGACCAGTTGCACTAGTTGCTACAACAGATGAAGAAACAGGAAGTCTGACAAGTAAAGAATTTATTAAAGAGATATCTACAAAAGCAAAGTCGGTTCTCGTGGTGGAAGCATCTTTAGACGGAAAAGTTAAGACCGGACGAAAAGGTACTGCGATGTATCAAATTAAAGTTTTGGGTAAAGCCTCCCATGCTGGTCTAGAGCCAGAAAAAGGTGTTAATGCAACCGTTGAAATGGCCCATGCCGTTATCGCAGTTTCAAATCTTGCAAATGTTGAGTTTGGAACAACTGTCGTTCCCACAACTTTAGCGGCAGGAAATTCAACAAATACCGTTCCAGATTTAGCGGTACTAGATGTCGATATCCGATCATTTTCTATGGCCGAACTAAACAGAGTTGATGGAGCGATCAAAGCAATTGTTCCTGTTAATCCAGAGACTAGATATGAAGTCACTGGTGGTTTTAACAGACCTCCTTTAGAGAGCTCATCAACTATGGCTTTGTATGAGCGCGCCGAAAAAGTTGCAAAACAAATTGGAATGCCTGCTTTAGGCCATGCATCTGTTGGGGGTGCAAGTGATGGGAATTTTGCCGCTGCCGCAGGTGCACAGGTTTTAGATGGATTGGGAGCTGTCGGTAGTGGAGCTCACGCCAAGCACGAATGGGTTGATATCAGTACCCTTGAAGATCGAAGTAAACTTTTGAATGCTCTAATAAAGGATTTATTAAATGAGTGATGGTCCGTTAATTGTTCAGAGTGATAAAACACTTCTGTTAGATATTGACCATCCTCTATCTGTTGAATGTCGGCGAGCGATTGCACCTTTTGCTGAATTAGAAAGATCACCAGAACATATTCACACATATCGATTAACTCCACTTGGATTATGGAATGCGCGTGCTGCAGGACATGATGCAGAACAAGTAATTGATACATTAATTAAGTATTCACGTTATGCAGTTCCGCATTCAATTCTTATCGATGTCGCAGAAACTATGTCTCGCTATGGGCGCCTGCGACTTGAGATGGATCCTGTACACGGCTTAATTCTTATTACCACCGATACAGCAGTGCTTGAAGAAGTAATCCGCGCAAAAAAAATAGCTCCTTTACTTGGTGCAAGAATCGATTCTGAAACAATTGCAGTTCTCCCAAGTCAACGCGGTCAGATTAAGCAGTCTCTTTTGCGTTTAGGGTGGCCGGCCGAAGATTTTGCAGGTTATGTAGATGGTCAGGCACATGAAATATCTTTAGTAGAAAACGGTTGGAAGATTCGCCCTTACCAAGAGTTAGCGGCCGAAGGTTTCTGGCATGGTGGTTCGGGAGTAGTGGTTCTACCATGCGGTGCAGGAAAAACAATTGTCGGTGCGGCAGCAATGGCTCATGCAAAGGCAACTACCCTGATTTTGGTTACGAACACTGTGGCTGCGCGCCAGTGGCGAGATGAACTTTTGAAACGAACTACATTAAATGAAGATGAAATCGGCGAATATTCAGGAGCAAAAAAAGAGATTAGACCAGTCACTATTGCTACCTATCAAGTAATGACAAAGAAGAAAAATGGAGTTTATGCTCACCTAGATCTATTTGATTCCTATGACTGGGGTTTGATTATTTATGACGAAGTTCATTTACTTCCCGCACCAATCTTTAGATTCACCGCCGACATCCAATCTCGACGCAGACTTGGGCTTACGGCAACATTAGTTAGAGAAGATGGAATGGAGGGTGAGGTTTTTTCACTCATCGGCCCAAAACGCTTTGATGTTCCCTGGAAAGAGATTGAATCTCAGGGTTACATAGCCCCGGCAGAGTGTATTGAAGTGAGAGTGAATTTAACTGAAGCTGAGCGCTTAACTTATGCAACTGCAGAACCAGAGAATCGCTATCGAACATGTGCGACTACTCGCACTAAACGAGAAGTTGTTGAATTACTTGTTGAAAAGCATAAAGGTGAACAAATTCTTGTCATTGGACAATACCTTGATCAACTCGATGAACTCTCTGAAGTCCTTGGTGTTCCTGTTATCAAAGGAGATACTCCGGTGAAAGAGCGGGAAATTCTCTTTAATAAATTTAGAAGTGGTGAAATAACATGCTTGGTTGTCTCAAAGGTTGCTAATTTTTCTATTGATCTTCCAGATGCAACGATTGCAATCCAAGTTTCCGGTGCATTTGGAAGTCGTCAAGAAGAGGCTCAAAGATTAGGTCGAATTTTGCGCCCTAAATCTGATGGAAGAAGTGCAACTTTTTATTCAGTAATTTCTCGCGACACAATCGACCAAGATTTTGCACAGAATCGTCAGCGCTTTTTAGCTGAGCAGGGATACTCTTACAAAATTATCGACGCTGACGATGTGTTTCAAGGGAAGATCTAAATCTTATTGGATCAACCCTCCAATAATCGTGGTGTATCCCATCAATTAAAGTTACAGGTACTTGTTCACCATATTGCTTTTCTAAATCTTCATCACCATCGATGAATATCTGAACTACTTCAAATTTCAATTCATACATCATTGCCTGTAAAACTTTAAGGGCTTCTTCGCAGAGGTGGCACTCTTTTCGACTATAAATCGTTACAAGTTCCATCACTACTCCTGTCTAACCTGATAAACCTCTTAGAGAACCGCTCTCTCATGCCACTGACCCTAAACCATGGCCACCTCACTGATAGCGTTTGCACCATGCATTTCCTGCGGATCAAATCGGTCCATTCATCGCTTGCTGCAAAATTGTTGGTCGTTTCAACTCTTTTGCTATCGGGTTTAGGAATACCAACTGCTGATGCAGTTTCCTTTCGCCAGATTCCTGCAACAAAGTGGTTTAATGTTTTGGCTGATGATTCTTTAGTTTCATCAAATGTTCGTAAAACTAATCCAATTTCATCAAGTGCAAATCTTGAAGCGTCAACTAAGTTTGACGTTACTTATAATTTTTTTCCTGATTGGGCAAAAAAAGAGGTGAAAGCGTCTCTTGAAATTTGGGCTGCTAACTTTAAATCTTCCGTTACAGTCTCAGTCGATGCAACTTGGGAACGATCAAAGTCAGAAGAGATTCTTGGAAGCGCAAAAGCTGGAAGTTACTTTTCTTCTTTTACAGGTTCTCCAGATCCTAGTCTTTGGTATGTCTCAGCACTTGCAAATGCGCTTGCTGGATATGATTTAGATAGAAATAGTCCTGAGATAATCATTCAAGTAAATTCTGAGGCACCCTGGAATACCCGAGGTGATGGTGCTCCAAATCAGAGTGAATATGATTTGAAATCAGTGATGCTTCACGAAGTGGGTCATGGGCTCGGTTTTTCATCGAATGGTTCGTATGAAACTTTCTTTGGAGTCGGAACACTTGCTAGACCGACCCCGTTTGATGCATATTTGCAAACAATCGATGAACGAAGGTTAATTGATTTACCCACTCCCTCTAAAGAGTTAGGTGATGCCTTAACTTCCCCGCTTGTTTGGTCTGGACCTTTAGGTATCAAGGCAAATAGCGGCATAAAACCCAAAATCTTTACGCCACCAATATTTGAAGCTGGCTCATCAATATCACATTTAGATGAAACAACTTTTACTAATACCGCTTTGGATTCAGTAATGACTCCAAGACTTGCTGCAAGCGAAATTTTTGTTGGACCTGGTCCATTGATGTTAGCGATGATGGAAGATATGCGAAATAAACCCCCCGCAGGGATTACCAATGACCTTCCATTAGCTCCTCGTAATCCCACAGCATTAGTTAGTGATGCATCAGCTTTTATAACTTTTGATCCCCCTGCCAACATACGAACGGCACAGATCAGTGAATACATAGTTAAAAACATCAAGACTGGTGTTGAGAAGAAATCCCTTTCTAGCCCTGTGATTTTTTCAGGGTTAAGAAACGGGACCTCTTACAGGTTTACAGTGATTGCAAAAAATGCCTTAGGGGTTTCTGTTGAGGCTAAAACAAATGCTGTTGTCCCACAGGCGAGTTGGAAGAGCATTACTTTTGATGCTAATTCTGATGGATCAAATCTGGCAAGTGCAGTCTTTAATGGAAAACCAGTAGTTGCCTACAACGATAGCAAAAGTGCAGATTTAAAGCTTGCAATATTTGATGGCAAAGTTTGGAAGAAAACTATTGTTGATGGTCAAGGAGGAACTGAAGGTAGAACAAGTAATGAGATCGCCAGTGCAATCAGTGTCTGCGTAAACGGTATTGCCCCATTACAAACAATGCATATCTTCTACAGTGATGTAACTGATAAAGATCTTCGCTACGCAAAATATGATGGTAAAACTTTTGACTTTGAAGTTGTTGACGGAGATGGGCCCTCTGAAAATAGCTATAAAGACCCAGTTCGTGTGCGCACATCAAGTGATGTGAGTGTTTCAAATGCATGTGTAGCAACTGCGTCAGATATTCAAGTCTTCTATCGAGATCAATCTCAAGGAGTCACCTTAGGAGCAGTTAAATCTAATGGTGGTCCATGGAAATATGAGTTGGTCGATGGTGATCGTGACACCGATGGACGAAGTACAGGCGATGTCAGTTTTCATATGGAAGCAACTCTTGTGGGTCGAACTACCTACCTTGTATATGACTCTGTTACTGGCTTTGATGAAACAAGAAAAGTAACTTCGGGTTCAGTTCGTCTGGCAAGTCGCACAGGTGTAAACCCATCTGATTGGCAATATTTGGAGCTAGATAGTGCAACCGATAAATCATTTATTGCTGGCTACGATGTGGCAATTGCAAATATTGGTAACTCGGCTCAGGTTGCTTGGTTGGCGGGCCCTTCAACAACACCAGGGGTTGCAAACGAAATTAGATGGGCAAAAGTGGATTCGCCAAAAAGAATATCAAAAATTGTGAGCGGAAATTTTGGGCAACCAGGTGAGCATCTATCCACAAATGGAAAAACAATTATTTATAACTGCCAAGAGCGTTTATGTGCAATAAATACCGAGTCGAAAATCCTGAATCAAAATTCCATTCGATTAGTAACCAGCTCTCAAGAATTAAAGCCAGTTGACAGTATCTGGCTCACAATAAACAAAAGTTTAAATCTACTTGCGAGCAAAAAAGGGAAAATGGTTCTTCTTAAACCGTAATTATTTTGCGTTGCGTCGTTGAATACGAGTTTTCTTCAGAAGTTTTTTGTGCTTCTTTTTCGCCATACGCTTGCGCCGCTTTTTAATTACTGAACCCATATACGAATCTCTCTTTTCTATGTCTGCTGATCTTGAGCAGGTAGTTAGATTACCGTGTATTGCGGATAAAAATCGAAACCATATCTGGGCTCGAAGTGACAACAAGTGGACCTAACTCTTTGGATTCGAGGCTTCCAACGAGTAAGCGTTGGCCAAAAGGAGCACTATCTGCTGCCGAAATTGCTCCTTTTGAGTTAAAAGTGATTAGCAAGGGAGTAGGTGGCTTTGGATTCCATGCAAGTTCTGGAATTGTCCCACTTGAAAGAAATAGGAATTGTGTAGAGCCAATGGTAAATGCAGGACCTGTACCGGCAAATCTAAATGTCCAGGACGGTAAATAGCGAGTTGAGAATTTAGTGACTGCCACTTCGCTTTTACTTCCTACAACGACTTCTCCACCTAGAAGCAACGAAGCTGTGGTGCTATTCCAAATGCGCTTGCCTTTACTGATGGAACTTCGAACAGCCGAAACAATCTTTAGATCCTTTGAAACCCTGACAATCACGCCATCAATTAAACCTACAAGCTTTTTACCAGCAATAGTTTCTCCACTCGAACCAACAAGAGTGTAAGTCCCATCTGTATTTCGAGAAACGGATTCAACTGTTGTGGAGATTGAACCAATTTGAATTAACTTTGAGAAAACACCAGAAGAGGTCAGGGAGACAATAAATCCTGCATTAGTTTTTTCACTTGCTAAAGAACCAACAATTATGAGCCCAGTTTTATCGATCAATAATGAGGTAGGTAAAATAACGTGGCTTGAGGGTAAAACACTTGGTGGGCTGCTAACTCCTGTAGCTGAAACCTTCCAGATAGTTAATGCCTTCAAATCTCCGACAAGTGTGGGCACAGGAATTATTGCGTTATCAGGATTAATTGTTGCTGGTGTATCACCAGGGGGCGTTATTGCTGAAGCCGGTACCAAAGGTGTTGATCCAGCTATCCAAATATCTCCAACAGCATCTACAGCAGCGGCAGTTGCCACTGATCCTTGAGATTGATCTAACTGTATTTTCCACAGCTGTGTTCCATTTACATCAACAGCTTTTGCATAAGCTCTCGAATTTTGTGTTCCATAAACAATCAAGTTTTTACCAGAAACTACCACGCCGCTTACTTCAGATGGCAAACCAATTGTCGTAAGAAGCTTTAGAGAGTTAACGGTAATTTTCTTTGGTACCGCTTGAGCGCTAGGCGTAATCGCTAGAAGCAAAACCACAGCTAAAGTGAAGAAACGTCTCAAGCTAATTCCTGTGCGCGATCACGAGCAGCCTTCATCGCCTTGCTAACTAATTGTTCTAAACCATCATCTGTAAATGATGCCAACGCTGCTGCTGTAGTGCCATTAGGGCTTGTAACATTTTCGCGCAGAACCGCTGCAGTTTTACCAGATTCTTCTAACATTTTTGCAGCACCTACAATTGTTTGAACAGTTAAAGCTGTTGCATCTTTTTGGTTAAGCCCAAGATCCATTGCGCCAGACACCATAGCCTCCACAAAGGCAAAGAAATACGCAGGTCCAGAGCCACTTGTTGCAGTCACTGCATCTTGTAGCAATTCCTCAACTTCGATTGTTTTTCCAGCTGCTCCTAAAAAGCCATTTACAAAATCTCTTTGCCCAGCAGTTACGTTATCTGAACTTGAGATTGCCGACATTCCTTCTCCCAATAAAATTGGTGAGTTTGGCATCACGCGGATAACTGGATTTGATTTTCCAATTCCATTTTTAACAAATGAGATGGTCTTTCCGGCAGCAAAAGAAATGACTAGTGTTTCTGGAAGTATGTGGGTTTTAATCTCGGTTAAAACGGCCTCTAAATCCTGTGGTTTTACAACTAAGAGTAAAACCTGCGCAGTTGAAACATTAGCTGCCAGCTCACTTGAATTAATTGAGTATCTTTTGATTAATTCATCGCAGCGATCTAAGCGCTTCTCAGAGATAGTAATTGACTTTGGATCCAGTCCATACGTTACAAGGGCCGAGATAAGGGCTTCACCCATTATTCCTGCACCAATTAGTCCAACCTTTGGTTTTGTATCCATGTAACTAGGGTACCCGTTGAGCCTGTAGGCTCTGCGACTATGCCAGAAGTTAAGCCAGGATTTGCGCGTGATTGGGTTGAATTTTTCGACCCTAATGATGCTGAGACAATCTTTAAATGTGATCTAACGTGGCTTACTTCTTACTGGACATGTATTTATGGCGATGGATGCCAAGGTGTTTTTAAGAATCAACCAAATTCTGGGTGCTGTACAGAAGGCGCCATGTATTCAGATGAGGAAGATGAAGAACGCACTCTAAAGGCTGCAACTTATCTAACGCCCGAGATGTGGCAGTTCTACGATGAAGCACGACCAAAAAAGCCCGGTGGTGCATTAAGAATTTCTGAGAAAGATGAAGATGGCGAGCGCAAAACGCGTCGCATTGAAGATGGATGTATTTTCCTTAACCGAAAAGGATACGAAGCAGAAGGTTTTACTGGTTCTTTTGGTTGCGTACTTCACCATGTTGCACAACGCGATGGAAAACATTTTGCAGATACAAAACCTGATGTCTGTTGGCAACTACCTCTACGCCGTAGTTTTGAAACCCGAGAATATGGTGAGCGTGAATACTCTGTAACTGTGATTGGTGAATATGAGCGTCTTGCATGGGGCGATGGCGGCGAAGATTTTGATTGGTACTGCACAAGTAACAGCGATGCTCACGTAGGTACCGAGCCTGTGTATATCTCTAACAAGTACGAACTTGAGCTTCTCATGGGTAAAGATGCTTACAACGAACTATCTCGCCTATGCAATGCACGCATGGAACATATCCGTGAGGCATCAGCACGCTCGCTGCCACTTTTTGTGATTCAGCATCCAGCTACATTGGCAGCCCAGAAGAAATAGTCAGTCCCGTGTCATAGGCTTATCGCTATGGCCAAGGTAGAAAAAGATCCGTTTCGCTGCACTGAGTGTGGTTGGACTTCACAAAAGTGGGTTGGCCGTTGTGGTGAATGCCAAGCATGGGGAGCTGTTGAAGAGATTTCGGCACCTAAAAAACTTTCACTAGTTCCAGGAAACGTAACTTCTAAAGCATTACCAATAGGTGATGTTGATCTTTCAGCAGCGCATGCCAGACCAACAGGTGTTTCCGAATTAGATCGAGTTCTAGGCGGTGGTCTTGTACCAGGTGCTGCAATTTTGTTAGCGGGTGAACCCGGGGTTGGTAAATCAACGCTGCTGCTCTCTGTTGCAGCAGAAAGTGCAGCAAAGGGAATTACATCGCTTTACATCAGTGGTGAAGAGTCTGCATCGCAGGTGCGCTTGCGAGCAGAGCGAATTAAAGCTGTTGATCCCAAATTGTTTATCGCCTCAGAGACAGATCTTGGCGCAGTAATTGCACACATTGATGCAGTTAAACCAGAGCTGGTCATTATTGACTCTATCCAAACAATTGGAAGTTCAACTGCCGACGGTGCACCGGGTGGAGTGACTCAAGTTCGTGAGGTTGCAGGTGCATTAATTCGAATTTGTAAAGATCGTGACATTACATTGCTACTTGTTGGACATGTCACCAAAGATGGTTCTATTGCAGGGCCACGACTTTTAGAACATATCGTCGATGTAGTTCTTCAATTTGAAGGTGAACGGCACTCTCGTCTGCGTTTGATACGAGCAATTAAAAACCGCTTTGGTGCATCTGATGAAGTAGGTTGTTTTGATTTAAGCGATTCTGGTATTGAATCTGTACTTGATCCAACAGGTTTGTTTACTTCTCGACATGTTGAACCAGTGCCGGGCACATGTGTCACGGTAACTCTAGAAGGGCGCAGACCTTTGTTGGCTGAGATTCAAGCACTTGTATCTGCAGGGCGCGAAAATGACTTTGGAAATGCGCGCCGGGTTGTTTCTGGATTGGATTCTGCGCGAACATCGATGACTCTTGCAGTTCTAGAACTTCGTGCACATGTTCGAGTTGGTGGACGTGATGTCTATGCTGCAACTGTTGGTGGAATGAAAATGACTGAACCTGCTGCTGATTTGGCGTTAGCACTTGCTGTGGCCTCTGCTGCAAAATCTCTAGCCTTGCCGGCAGATCTTGTTGCAATTGGTGAAGTTGGTTTAGCTGGAGAGATCAGAAAAGTAAGTGGAGTAAATCGCAGATTACAAGAGGCCTACCGACTTGGATTTAAGAAAGCATTAGTTCCGACTGGTTCAGATGTAAAAATTCCAGGCATGGAGATTTTTGAAGTCTCACGGCTCGATGCTGCGCTACATCGGGTAAAAATCACCGGAGAATGAATCCGCTAGAAAAACCAATAGTTACTTGGTTTAAAAAGCATAAGCGCGATCTACCTTGGCGCGATACAACACCTTGGGGTGTATTAGTTAGTGAATTCATGTTGCAACAGACTCCAGTCAATCGCGTACTTCCTAAATGGAACGAATGGATGCAGCGTTGGCCAACACCGGCAGATCTAGCTAAAGCAACACCTGCAGAGGTCATTACAGCTTGGGGACGCCTTGGTTATCCACGCAGAGCCCTGCGCTTGCATGCAACTGCGCAGATTATTTCTGAAGATTTTAACAATCAAGTTCCTGAAGATCCCAATATTCTTCAGCTTTTCCCTGGAATTGGCGAGTACACCGCCGCAGCAATCGCTGCTTTTGCATTTGAAAAACGCACACTTGTTATGGATGTAAATATTCGCCGTGTTTTGGTTAGAGCAATTGATGGCCAGGAGCATCCAAAACCTGCTGCAACTTCAAAGGAGAGAAATTCGCGAATGAAGTTACTACCGGAAAAGAATGCTCATATTTGGGCGGCTGCAACCATGGAACTTGGAGCAGTTATTTGCACATCAAAGAGTCCAGTCTGTGAAAAATGTCCAGTTATTGATCAATGTAACTGGCATAAGAATGGTTATCCCAAAACAGAGCTTGTTAGAAAATCTCAAGATTGGCATGGTACTGACCGCAAATGTCGCGGAACTATCGTTCAGGCATTGCGCGAAAATGAATCTCTGACAGAGGGTGCACTCAAGAAACTGTGGCCGGATGCATCCCAAGTTGAAAAAGCTCTGTTGACCTTAATGAAGGATCAGCTCATTGAATCTATTCCGCGCAAGCGTTATCGATTACCCCTCTAGATTTCTAGGTAGATAGTTGTTGCGAAGTTAAGCAGTTGGAGCTTGCGCTAAATCTTCAGGTGTGTCGGGCATTGCAGATTTTGGTGCACCCTTAAAGGTGAACTCTGCTTCAGTGCCTTCACCGATGACATCAACAACAATGATTTCACCGGCCTTTAACTCACCAAACAAGATGCGCTCTGACAATGCATCCTCAATTTCGCGTTGAATTACGCGACGGAGAGGACGTGCTCCCAAGAGTGGGTCATAACCGCGATCTGCCAATAAATCTTTTGCAGCTGGCGTTAATTCAATTCCCATATCTTTGTTCTGCAAACGATCATCAAGATTTTTAAGCATCAGATCAACGATTTCAATTATCTGAGGCTTTGTTAACTGATGGAAGACGATTACATCATCGATACGGTTAAGGAACTCAGGGCGAAAGTGTGACTTAAGTTCATCGGTTACTTTGCCCTTCATGCGCTCATAGTTTGTTAAATCATCACCAGAATTAGCAAAGCCAAGACCTTGTGATTTAGAGATATCGCGAGTTCCAAGGTTAGTCGTCATGATGATGACCGTGTTTTTAAAGTCCACTGTGCGACCTTGAGCATCTGTTAAACGTCCATCTTCTAGAACCTGCAAAAGAGAGTTGAAGATATCTGGGTGCGCTTTTTCGATCTCATCAAAGAGAACTACAGAGAACGGACGGCGGCGAACTTTTTCAGTTAGCTGTCCACCCTCGTCATATCCAACATAGCCTGGTGGAGCTCCAAATAAACGTGAAGCTGTATGGCGCTCAGAGTATTCAGACATATCAAGCTGAATCAATGCATCCTGATCACCAAATAAGAATGAAGCAAGAGTTTTTGAAAGCTCTGTCTTACCAACACCTGAAGGACCAGCAAAGATAAATGAACCACCTGGACGGCGTGGATCCTTAAGCCCGGCACGTGTACGGCGTATTGCTTTTGATAACGCCTTAATCGCTTGCTCTTGTCCAATGACTCGGTTGTGAAGCTCTGCTTCCATATTTAGAAGACGAGCAGTCTCTTCCTCAGTTAGTTTAAATACAGGAATGCCGGTTGAGATTGAAAGCACTTGAGCAATTAACTCTTCGTCAACTTCTGTGACCTTATCTAAGTCAGTTGCTTTCCAATTTTTCTCTGCCTCTTGTTTTTCGATGATAAGAGTTTTTTCCTTATCGCGAAGAGTTGCAGCTAATTCAAAGTCCTGGCCATCAATAGCCGACTCTTTCTCTTTGCGAGCATTTGCAATTTTATCGTCGTATTCACGAAGCTCAGGTGGGGCAGTCATTCTCTTAATACGAAGTCGTGATCCAGCCTCATCAATGAGGTCTATTGCCTTATCTGGCAAGAAGCGATCTGAAACATAGCGATCAGCCATGTTTGCAGCAGCTGCTAAAGCACCATCTGTAATCGATACACGGTGATGCGTTTCGTATCGATCGCGTAACCCCTTAAGAATCTCAATTGTGTGAGCAACTGTTGGCTCTTTTACTTGAATTGGCTGAAAGCGGCGCTCTAGGGCTGCATCTTTTTCAACATGCTTGCGGTACTCATCAAGTGTTGTTGCACCGATTGTCTGTAGCTCACCTCGTGCAAGCATTGGCTTAAGAATGCTTGCAGCATCGATTGCACCCTCTGCAGCTCCTGCTCCAACAAGGGTATGAATCTCATCGATAAACAAAATAATGTCGCCGCGAGTTTTGATCTCTTTAAGAACTTTCTTTAAACGCTCTTCAAAGTCTCCGCGGTAGCGACTACCTGCAACAAGTGCTCCGAGATCAAGTGAGTAGACCTGCTTGTCTTTAAGAGTTTCAGGAACATCATTCTTAAAGATTGCTTGTGCTAGACCTTCAACAACGGCAGTCTTACCAACCCCTGGTTCACCGATTAGAACCGGGTTGTTTTTTGTACGGCGCGATAGAACTTGCATGACGCGCTCTATTTCATTTTCGCGACCAATTACAGGATCAAGTTTTCCTTCACGAGCTGCTTGAGTAAGATTTCGTCCAAATTGATCTAGTACTAATGATGTTGATGGAGTTCCTTCTGCAGGGCCTGCCTGAACAGATTCTTTTCCTTGGTAACCAGAAAGTAATTGAATAACTTGTTGACGCACGCGATTTAAGTCAGCACTGAGTTTTACAAGAACTTGCGCAGCAACTCCTTCACCTTCGCGAATTAAACCAAGAAGAATATGTTCAGTTCCAATGTAGTTGTGTCCTAACTGCAACGCTTCGCGAAGTGAAAGCTCAAGAACTTTCTTTGCGCGCGGAGTAAATGGAATGTGACCACTTGGTGCCTGTTGTCCCTGGCCAATAATTTCTTCTACTTGTGCTCGAACACCTTCAAGTGAAATACCTAGTGATTCGAGAGCCTTTGATGCAACGCCTTCACCTTCGTGAATGAGACCAAGCAAGATGTGCTCAGTACCGATGTAATTGTGATTGAGCATGCGTGCTTCTTCTTGGGCCAAAACGACAACACGTCGGGCTCGGTCGGTAAAGCGCTCAAACATGGGCGGTGCTCCTTTGTATCGATCTGTCATTAAGCCTAATACCTGCAGCCATTGGCCCGCGAGGTGGATTGCTTACGACCTTTACAACCCCAAATGTGGCGGGGTTATGCCCGAAATAGGGCTAAATCTAGGGTCGATTTTTCCGAATTAGTAGAGGTCTTCGGCTGAGTTCGCTTACAGCTCTTTCAGCATTCGGGTATTTCCCAGGGTATTTGGTTTCACCGCTTCAAGATCTAAAAACTCTGCAACACCTGCATCATAGGAACGCAAAAGTTCGGCATAGATTTCAGGTGCAACCGGAGTTCCTTCAATTACTTGAAATCCGTGACGACCAAAAAACTCAGTTTCAAAAGTCAAACAAAAAAGACGCTTGATTCCGATCTCTTTAGCTCTTGAAATTATGGATTCTAAGATTTGATGTCCGACACCTTGACCACGAAGTTTTTCATTGACTGCAACTGTGCGAACTTCGGCCAAATCTTCCCACAGCACATGAAGTGCACCGCAACCAACAACATCATTACCTTCAATTGCTACTGTGAACTCTTGAACACTCTCATAAAGAGTAACGGTTTCTTTTGTGAGCAAACGGCCTTGTGGTGAATAAGAATCAATGAGCTGCCGAATTCCTTTGATGTCACTGGTATGTGCTGGGCGGATCTGCATAATTTAATCCATCTCCGGCTTTACAAGTGGGAACAAGATTGTTTCGCGAATTCCTAGCCCGGTAAGTGCCATTAATAATCGATCAACCCCCATACCCATTCCACCTGTTGGTGGCATTGCAAACTCCATTGCACGCAAGAAATCTTCGTCTACTTGCATTGCTTCTAGATCACCTTTTGAACCAAGTGTTGCTTGCTCAACTAGTCGATCACGTTGAATCACTGGATCAATTAATTCGGAGTAGCCAGTTGCTAATTCAAAACCGTCGACATATAAATCCCATTTTTCAGCAACTCCTGGAATATCGCGATGCGCTCGAACTAGAGGTGATGTATCAACAGGAAAACCCATAACAAAGGTAGGTTCAATTAGTTGATCTTTAGCAACATGTTCAAATATCTCTTCGGCTAATTTTCCTGTAATCCACTTTGGATCAACTTTCATGCCAAGTTTTTCAGCGATTTTCTTGAGCTCTGCTATTGAAGTTAAGGCTGTAACCGTTTGGCCAACTCCCTGTGAAATGGCTTCGTATAGTGAAATCTGTTTCCACTGGCCACCTAAATTTGCTTGGCGTCCATCGTGGTGGGTCACAACATGTGAACCTGCAATTGCCATCGCTGCATTTTGAACAAGGTCACGTGTTAAATCAGCGATTGAGAGCCAGTCTCCGTAAGCCATGTAGCTTTCGATCATCGCAAACTCAGGTGAGTGAGAAGAATCTGCTCCCTCGTTGCGAAAGTTACGGTTGATTTCAAATACTCGTTCAATTCCACCAACAACACAGCGCTTAAGAAAAAGCTCTGGTGCTATCCGAAGGTAGAGATCCATATCGTAAGCATTTGAGTGAGACTTAAATGGACGCGCAGCAGCTCCGCCATGCATGACCTGAAGCATGGGAGTTTCCACTTCTACAAATTTTTCTTTTTCAAAAGTATTACGCAAAGACTTCATGACCATCGGGCGTAGTCGTGCATTACTTCGAGCCTCTGGTCGAACGATTAAATCAACATAACGCATACGAACGCGGGTCTCTTCAGACATCGGCTTGTGATCATTTGGCAAAGGCCGAAGTGACTTTGATGCCAATGTCCAAGAGTTAGCCAGTACAGAAAGTTCGCCACGTTTTGAAGTAATAATTTCACCTGTTATTGAAACAATGTCACCCAAGTCAATATCTGACTTCCAAGATTCAAGTGCATCTTGGCCAACTTTATCTAGCGACAACATCGCCTGAAGTTCAGTTCCATCGCCTTCACGTAAAGTTGCAAAACACAGTTTCCCTGTATCACGTTTAAAGATAATTCTTCCCGTTAAAGATTCGATGTCCCCCGTTGCAACATCGATCTCAAGACCAACATATTTTTCACGTATCTCTAGGAGAGATTTTGTGCGAGGTACCGAAACTGGATATGGCTCAATATCCCGGGCAATTAGGGCAGCACGCTTTTCTCTGCGAATTCGAAGCTGCTCAGGTAAATCCTCTTCAGCGCCAGAGTTTGAAGCAGAACCAGTTGAGTTGTCAGTGTTCATAGGTTGGTAAGTCTACCTACTCAAGCATTTCGCTCATGAATTAGACGAAGTCCAATTAACGTTAAGTCGGGCTCGTAATGCTCAATTGTTTCTGAAACGCCCACAATCAAGGGTGCGAGCCCACCTGTGGCAATAACTATTGGCTTTTTTGAATACGAATCAGCAAGTTCTGCGGTGATTCGATCTACCAATCCATCAACTTGGCCAGCAAATCCAAAAATTGTCCCGGACTGTAGTGCTTCAACAGTATTTTTTCCGATTACATTTTTTGGTTTTATGAGTTCAATTTTTCGAAGTTGTGCAGCGCGAGCTGCGAGTGCATCGACAGAGATCTCAATACCCGGTGCTAAAGCGCCACCTAGAAACTCACCTTTTGGTGAAACTACATCTAGATTTGTTGAGGTACCAAAATCGACAACAATTGCTGGCCCGCCAAAAATAGTATGAGCAGCTAAAGTATTTACAATTCGATCGGCACCAATCTCCTTGGGATTATCAACTAGAAGTGGGACACCAGTTTTTGTTCCAGGTTCCACAATAGTTACAGGGATTCCTACAAAGTAGTCGGCAATCATGGTTCGCAGCTCACGTAAGGTCGCCGGAACTGTAGAGCAGATTGATAGGCCAGTTAAATTGTAATCCTCAACAAGGGCGCGAAACTGAAGCCAAAGTTCATCTGCTGTGCTGCGAGGATCAGTTTTTACTCGCCATGAGCGAATTAATACTTTGTCGTCAAAAACACCAAGAACAGTATTTGTATTACCTACATCCACAGTCAACAGCATCGTTATCTCCCTACCATCGGCATATTGTCAATTAATCGGACACCTTCAACCCACCCAGCAATAATCACTCTTTTTGATTTAGTTGAATCTGTTGCTAACGAAAAATTATCTTCGTCAATTACAGTTGCATAATCTTTTTTAAATCCAGATTCTGTTGAGATTGTTGAATTCAAAATTTCAATTGCTATCTCAACCGTTGGAGCTAATCTAGCTGCAGAAAGCGCTCGATTAACTACTAGTGCACTATTTCGACCCTCTGCACTCAGGCGCACATTTCGGGAGGACATTGCAAGTCCATCAAATTCACGAATTGTTGGCACGCTAATGATTTCAACTTTGCTTTTCATTGCTTTAATGATTGATAGCTGCTGAAAGTCTTTTTCTCCAAAAACTGCATGGCTTGGTTTAGTAATTGCAAATAGACGATTCACAACCGTGACAACACCGTCGAAATGTCCTGGCCTTGATGCACCTTCGAAAATTGTGCCCAATGGACCAGAATCAAGGGTTTGAAATCCCTGTGGGTAAAGTTCTTCATATTCAGGAAACCAAACTTGTGTTGCACCTGCGATGGTTGCAATTTCGATATCGCGCTCTGGAGATCGTGGATACTTTTCGATTTCAGCTTTATTTTCAAATTGAAGAGGATTTACAAAAATACTCACAATAACTTCATCATCAATTGTTCGAGCACGCTTAATCAACGCTTGGTGACCTTTATGTAAGGCACCCATTGTCGGAACTAATACGCTCATTTAAAGTGGCTCCAGTCCTTTCAGGTACCGGGCGAGATAGTTAAAGTTTAGCGCTAAGCAGGCAGATGTTCCAAAAGATCTTTAATTGCTCCGTGAGTTAACAAGATTGCATCAGGCTCTATTTCAAACCACGGCTGTAAAACAAATCTACGCTCATGCGCGCGTGGATGTGGGAGTGCTAATTCATCTGCCTTACTGATTAGATCTCCATATTGGATCAGATCTAAATCGATAGTTCGCGGCCCCCAATGTTCAATTCGCTCTCGCCCCATGGCTTTTTCTATTCCGTGTAGTAATGAAAGCAAATCCATTGCTGGCAGGTCGCTCTCGATTACACATACTGCATTTAAATAATCCGGTTGAATTGGACCTCCAATTGGCTTTGTAGATATGTATGAAGAAACTTTTTTTACATCAGTGGCCTCGCGCAACAAGGCCAAAGCGGTATCCAAATTTTCATTTGGATTACCCAAATTAGCGCCTAAAGAAATAACCGCCTTCATCGCGCTTTTGTCACGACGACTGAGATGTCTTGAATCTTTATTCCAACCGGAGCTTGAGGTTTGTGAACTGTAACTGTTACTGACTCTACTTTTGGATGGATTTCTAAAATTCTCTCTGCAATTCTGTATGCCAATTTTTCAATTAAATTCACTGGTTTAGTCGTAATTTCACGATGCGTTAACTCAGTTATCTCTGCGTAGTTAACCGTGTCATTGATTGCATCACTATGGGCAGCTGATGTTAAATCTATTTGCAAAGTTAAGTCCACATAAAAATCCTGGCCATTTAATCTTTCAGACTCAAACAAACCGTGATAGCCAAAACCATGGATGCCTGTGAGAATGATTTGATCACTCATTGACCGATCACCTCCTTGTGTGGCTTAACAGAATGAACTCTAACTGCCCAAATACCCGTGTCTTTAAGTTTCTTCGTCAAATTTATTGTCGCCTCTTCCCGTTGATCAGGAGAATCACCACCTAAGAATCTTTTGCGCGAACCACCAACTAATACTGGATAACCTAAATCCACAAAACGATCCATCGCATCAATAATTGCCCAATTGTGTTCTGAATCCTTGGCAAAACCCAGACCAGGATCAATTATTAAATTCTCTTTTTTGACTCCTTGTGACAATGCGGCATGAATTCGCTCTTCTAATTCCGAAATAGTTTCTGAGACAACATCTCTATATACGGCTTTTGAATTCATGTCTTTGGAATATCCACGCCAGTGCATTGCAATGTATGGAACATTTAATTTTGCAGCTGTAGAAAGCATCTCCTGATCAGATTGACCGGCACTGACATCATTTATAATTGTTGCTCCAGCTTTTACTGCAGCTTTTGCCACGCTGGCCCGCATTGTGTCGATACTTATTTTCACACCGTTTTTTTCAACGTATGGTGCGATTTTTTCAATTACAGGAATAGTTCGTCGTAGTTCTTCTTCTTCATCAACTCGTTCTGCCCCTGGCCTAGTTGATTCCCCACCGATATCAATAATGTCCACGCCTTCAGAGATCATCTCTAATCCACGTGAAACCGCAGCATCTAATTCATTATGTTTTCCACCATCAGCAAAAGAATCTGGGGTTACATTTAAAATGCCCATTACCAACATAAAACTAGCCTCTAGTAATTAAGGCGATTGCTTCTGAACGTGTTGCTGCATTAGTCAACGCTCCGCGCACAGCTGAAGTAGTTGTACGAGCTTGTGATTTCTTTACACCTCGCATAGACATACATAGATGCTCGCAATCAATAATCACAATTACTCCCAGTGGATTTAAAATTTCAACCATGGCATCTGCAATTTGTGTCGTTAAACGTTCTTGAACTTGAGGACGCTTTGCGTATACATCGACTAAGCGGGCTAGCTTTGAAAGACCAGTAATCTTGCCGCGAGGTATATATCCAATATGAGCAACACCGTGAAAGGGAGTTAAGTGGTGTTCGCAGTGCGAGAACACTTCTATATCTCGAACAATTACCAACTCTTCATGGCCAATATCAAAAGTTGTAGTCAAAACATCTTCTGGTGATTGCCATAGGCCCTCAAAATTTTCAGACATGGCTCGTGCAACGCGAGCAGGAGTTTCCTTTAGACCTTCACGATCTGGATCTTCACCAAGTGCAAACAAAAGCTCTCGGACAGCTTTTTCTGCCCGTTCTTTGTCGTATGGCGCTTTTGCCCGGCCATCAGAAACCGTGAGTTTATTTATCGTCACTTACAGCCTTTTTGCGTCTAGTTGGCTTTTTAGTTTCCTCTACTGGTTCAACTGCAATTCGTTCCGGCACATCAACTGGTGGTTGAGAGGATGGAACACGTGTAGCAGAACCAGTCCATGCAACTCTTGCGGTTACTTTCTTAACTTTCTTGAAAATAACTGCAATCTCATCTTTGTTTAGGGTTTCCTTTTCGAGCAGTTCAATAACCATTTCATCCAAGATTTTACGATTAGCAACCAAAATATCAAATGCCTCTTGATGTGCATTTTCAATCAAAGTTCGAATTTCACGATCGACAATTCCTGCAATGTTTTCACTGTAATCACGTTGGTGGCCGTAGTCGCGTCCCATAAATGGTTCACTATTTCCGCCACCTAATTTGATTGCTCCAATTGCAGAAGTCATTCCATATTGTGTAACCATTGCTCGTGCAAGCGAAGTCGCTTTTTCAATATCATTTGATGCACCTGTTGATGGATCATGGAAAATTAACTCTTCAGCAGCGCGACCTCCAAGTGAGTAAGCCAATTGATCCAATAGCTGATTTCGCGTTGTTGAGTATTTATCTTCATCCGGTAGCACCATCGTGTAACCCAGTGCACGTCCACGAGGCATGATTGTTACCTTATGAACAGGATCGGTATGTGGCAAAGCATGAGCAACAAGTGCGTGACCTGCTTCGTGATAGGCAGTAACTCGGCGTTCTTCATCACTCATTAAACGAGATTTTCTTTGAGGTCCGGCCATCACTCGATCAATGGCTTCATCAAGTTCTAAATTGCCGATATCTGCTTTGTTTTCACGCGCAGATAAAAGTGCTGCTTCATTGATAACACTTGCAAGATCAGCGCCGGTAAAACCAGGTGTTCGGCGTGCATAGTCAACTAATTTCACTGATGAATTAATCGGTTTACCTTTTGAATGAATCTGCAAAATTGCTTCGCGTCCCTTTAGATCTGGACGATCTACTGCAATTTGACGATCAAAACGACCTGGTCGAAGTAGCGCTGGATCTAAAACATCGGGACGATTTGTTGCAGCGATCAAAATAACTTTTGAGTTCTCTTCGAATCCATCCATCTCTACAAGTAACTGGTTAAGAGTCTGTTCACGTTCGTCGTGACCGCCACCCATACCCGCGCCGCGCTGGCGTCCAACTGCATCAATTTCATCGATGAAGACAATTGCAGGTGCATTCTCTTTTGCCTGATTAAAGAGGTCGCGAACTCGCGCTGCTCCAACGCCTACAAACATCTCTACAAAATCTGAACCAGATATTGAATAGAAAGGTACGCCTGCCTCACCGGCAACAGCGCGAGCTAATAAAGTCTTACCAGTTCCTGGTGGGCCAAAAAGTAAAACACCTTTAGGGATCTTTGCGCCCAAAGGTGCGTACTTCTCTGGCTTTGCCAGAAAATCCTTAATCTCATCTAACTCTGCCAGTGCTTCGTCTGCACCTGCTACATCTTTAAATGTTGTTTTTGGAACATCATTGCTTTGAAGTTTTGCCCTTGATTTTCCAAATTGGAAAACTTTATTTCCACCTTGGGCCTGGCTCATCATCCAGAAGAATAAGAATCCAATGAGTAAAAATGGTAGAACTGAGAACAGGAAAGAAACAAATATGGATTGCGAAGGAACTTTAACGTTCCAACCTTTGGGAGGTGGATTTCCAGTTAATGCATCAATAATTGTTGGCTCTTGGCGAGCTACATAAAATGCTTCAACTTTTTCAGAGCCATTAATTCTATTTCCTGGTGTCAAAATCAAACGGATCTTTTGTTGCCTATCAACTATTTCTGCCGAAAGAACTTGTGTTTTTGAGATCGCATCGATTGCTTGCGATGTTTCAATTTGTGTGTACTTGTTTCCCGCAGATGAAATCTGACCCAATGCTGTCACTGCAAAAATTGCAATAATTATCCAAAATAGTGGACCGCGGAAGATTTTCCCAGTGCGAGTCGTTGGCTTCTTGCTTGGTTTCTTTGCAGAAGTTTTTTCCGATTGCTTACTGGTGAAACTCTTTTTGATCTGCTTCTTTGGCTTTTGAACTTGTGACATGGGTTCTTATTCTCGTTTCTACAAATTACTCGTACATGTGCTTGGCAAGCACACCGATAAAGGGAAGGTTGCGATACTTTTCATCAAAATCAAGGCCGTAACCAATTACGAAATCTTTTGGAATATCAAAGCCAACATACTTAACATCGACTTCGATTTTTGCTGCTTCTGGTTTGCGCAGGATTGAAAGAATCTCTACCGATCCAACTCCTCTCGATTCAAGATTTGCTTTGAGCCAAGAAAGCGTTAAACCTGAATCAACAATGTCTTCAATAATCAAAACATTACGACCTGTGATGTCGCGATCTAAATCTTTCAGTATTCGAACTACTCCACTTGATTTTGTGCCCGATCCATAAGATGAAACAGCCATCCAATCCATATCAACGTGACGTTGCAATGCACGCGAAAAATCTGCCACTGCCATAACGGCACCTTTTAAAACACCAACGAGCAAAAGGTCTTTACCTTCGTAATCTTTACCAACTTGAACTGCGAGCTCTTTAATTCGAGTTTGCAACTGTTCTTCTGTAACGATTACGCGTTCGATATCGCCTTTAACTGCTTCTAAATCCACGGTTCTCCCTATGGTCGCTGCGTTGAGAGCGAAAGTCTGCCCGATATTCTCTCAACCTTCACACCGCCAGGAAGATTTGAGGCTCCTTGGCCGTTCCAGGCCGAAATTAACGCCTCAACCACGCTCACATGCTCTGCGGTAACTGAACCTGAGGGCGCTCCTTGGGCATAGATTGCGATCCGTAGAACTCTGGTTCGAATCGCCTTTGGTAAAGCCTCTAAGTGGGCGCACTCCAAATCTGCCAAATCTAGTTTCATTGCCTCGCGCTCTGCCCAGTGATCTAGTGCGTCTGCATCGTCACGAAGCAAATGAGAACTGCGAGCAAGGGCTTCGGAGATTCCAGGACCGATAGTTTTTTCTAAAACTGGAATAGCTTGCGTGCGAACTCTAACTCGGGCAAATTGCGGGTCTTGATTATGTGGGTCTTTCCAAAAAGATAAATCTGATTCTTTGCAATAACTTTCAGTTGTTTCGCGAGTAAGTTCTAGAAGTGGGCGAATAAAAATTCCTGAATGAGCTGCCATTCCTGAAAGTGAACGAGTACCAGATCCTCGAGCAAGCCCCAATAAAACAGTTTCAGCTTGATCATCTTGCGTGTGCCCAAGAAAAATAGCTACAGCATTTTCACTGCTTGCAATTTCATTTAGGGCTTTGTATCGCGCAGTGCGAGCAGATGCCTCTAATCCATTTTGGATATCTACTTCAACTTTTTTTACAACGCACTTCAAATCCATTTCAGCTAGTTGGTTCATAGTTTTTTGTGCTTGTGTGGCAGATTCTTTTTGGAGTTGATGATCAACTGTAACTCCGACAACATTAATTGCTAACGGTTTGGCTTCCACCGAAAGTGCATGCGCAAGAGCAAGTGAATCAGCGCCCCCCGAAACTGCAACTAAAACTTTATCGCCGGCCTCAAATTTTTCTAGCCATGTCCGTACTGCATTACGTACTGCAGGAACATTCATTGTCATGACCTAACAATAGTGGTGCCTTAGACTCGCCCTCCAAATGGCATTAGACCCTTAATGCTGTACATATTGGAGTAGAGCAAACCGCGATCTTTAGAATTTGCCTCCCAAATCATGCCATCACCCGCATAAATTGCTATGTGGTGGATAGTGGAGACCGAACCCTTATATGAATAGAACAAAAGATCACCTGGTACTAATTCTTTGAGGGAAACGTGCATCGTATAAGTTGAATAAAGGGCAGAGTTTAAGCGATCCCAGTTTGGCCAACCAAGTCCTGCCGATCTATATGCTGCATAAACAAGTCCCGAACAATCAAAGGTACTAGGTCCTTCACTTCCCCAGACATATGGTTTTCGGGCAAGGACTTGTGACTTAGCAAATGCAACTGCCTTATCTCTTTGTGCCTGTGTTGTTCTACTTGTTGCACGGCCCTTAAAACCTAAGTCGCTCCAAACACTTCGTTGGCCACCTGTTTGAGCAGCAGTATTTGCTTGGCTTTCTTCAAGTAAAGCTAACTGTCTTTGTTGTTCTAATGTTGTTCTAACTTTTCGAGCACTATTTAGTTGACGCATTAGTTCGTCTTGAATTTTTTGTAGTTTTGCTACCTCTTTAGCTTGCTCTTCTTTTGCGTCATCTGCAACCTGCTTGGCAGCTGCAACTTTTGCGGTAGCGACAACTTGTGCTGCCTTTGCATCATCTGCAGCTTTTTTGGCTTTAATCGCAGCAGCCTCTGCAATCTTAAATCTTTCGAGTGCAACTGAGTTTTGGGCACCTAAGGTTCCAAGAGTTGAAATTTGATCTATCAACTCTTGCGGACCATTAGAGCTTAGAAGCGGTGCAATATCACTCATATTTCCACCAAGAATGTAGGCATTGGCGGCTAATCGTCCAATAGTTTTATGAGCATCCACAACAGATGCTGCTGTTTCGGCTGCATGCTTTGCCGCTGCATTTGCCATTGTGGTTGCAACTGCTAACTCTTCTTGGGCCCTGCGATAGAGAGCAGCAGCTGCATTTGCTTTTGCGGTAAGTGTGCGGAGGTTTTGATTTGCTTCTGCAAGTTTTTTAGCCTGAGCATCAGAGGCCTTCTTTTTTTCTGCTTCTATTTTTTTTGCAGCTTCAATTTCAGCCAGAGTTGGTTTTGGGGCCGCGAGAGCTGGAACTGAAGAAATAGACAGTCCCAAGATTACAGCGAGTGAAATCGCCTTTAACTTTTTCACTAAAAACCTTTCGCAGGGAAGGTCTCTAGAATAAATGGAGATCCTTAAAAATCCTTGGTTTTAAGTGCAAGTGTCTCTAATTAGCTACGTCACGGCGAACAAAAAGTATTGACGCAACTATTGCTCCCACGGCGACATAAATTCCACCCACTGCTAACGCATTTTTATAAGCCAAATCTAAGGTTCCCCCTGATGCGATTGCATTGAGTTGTGCTCCTGGGAGCCAATTTTGAAGTGAGCCTCTGACGGCAATCAGCAAATTCTCAATAATTAGAAGCCACAAAACACCAAATGAAATAGCACTAATTGGAGATCTTAAGAGCAAGCCAAGGACCATTCCGATTATTCCAAATCCAACAACCGAGATAGTTACATTTATAAATGAGGTGTAGATCGCTTCGATGCCAGCTGATGTAAACCACAAATCAGTATTTACATTGGCACCAGGTGCTAGCACAACTGAAGTACTTATTCCGATTATCGCTGCAACAACAATCATTACGAGAGCAAATACCTTCATGGCAACCAATTTACCGATCAGGATTCTTAACCGGCCTGGTTGACGAATCAAAAGATTACGCAAAGTTCCATATGTATATTCCTGTGCTGTTTGAGCAGCAAATACACAGAGGGCAATAATTCCTAGAAATCCTCCAGTGCTTGCAAAGCCTTGAACTCCACCTGTTGCAAGTCCCAGTACTTCTCGACCCACAACTCTTCCACGATCAGAGTTACCTTGTGGTGAATCAATCAAAAGAAATAGAAGTGCTGAAAAAAGTCCGCTGAAAAATACTACTGCAGACATTGTTCCCAAAAACAAAGTAGGTCGACGGAGTTTTCGAAGTTCTGCTGAAACAACATTAAACATTACTTATCTCCTGTCATTTCAAAGAATGTCTCTTCTAGATTTGGTAACTGAGGTGCCAATTGGGCCAATGTAATCCCAGCATTAAAAGCTGCTTTATTTAGTTCCGGTGCCCATTCCATTGCCGCTAAAATATGAACAGAATCATTTCGAATAACAGCATGGTGTCCAGATTTTTCTGCAATCTCCACAATTTTCTTAAGATCTGAATGTTCTAATGACTTAGCAATAATTGTGGGCTGCTGTTTAGCCATCAAGTCACCGATTGGGCCAGCAAAAACGATCTCTCCTTTTCTTAGCATCACAATGTGATCACTAATTATTTCAAGCTCTGAAAGCAGATGTGAGGAGACAAAAACAGTTGTTCCTTCATTTGCTAAGTCACGTAACAATGCTCGTATCTCTTGAATACCTTCTGGATCCAAACCATTAGTTGGTTCATCAAGCATTAGAAGTTTAGGTTCAGGAAGTAAGGCTGCAGCGATGCCTAAACGTTGCTTCATACCTAAGGAATAAGTCTTGTACTTAGATTTACCACGATCGCCCAAGCCAACTTTTTCTAACAATTTTTGAACTCGCTCTGTCGGAAATCCGCCAAGTTTTGCAAGAACCATTAAGTTTTCATGGCCAGATAAAGCAGGATAAAACGCTGGTCCCTCGATCATCGCACCCACGCGACTTAAATATTTTTCAGGATGCTCAATAGGTTCACCAAGTATGTGACCTTCACCCGTTGTTGGAGTAATAAGGCCAAGAAGCATTCTCATTGTTGTTGTCTTGCCAGAACCATTGGGTCCAACAAATCCACACACTGTGCCTAGGGGGACCTCAAAATTGATATGTGAGACGGCTAAGCGATTGTCGTACTTTTTCGATAAGTCTCGAACGGAGATTGCTGTTCTAGTCATGGCTCCTACTCTGCCACAATTGAGCCATGAGTAAACGCCCATGGGGTTATCGAACTAGAAGTGAGAAAAAAGAGCCTCATTGGGATCTGCATTCACAAACTCACGCTGTTCGAACAGGAATCGCTAGATCTGGATTCGGTGAAACTTCAGAGGCAATGTACCTAACCAGTGGTTTCACTTACTCGAGCGCAGAAGAAGCTTTCGACTCCTTTGCCGAAGAGACAGATCATTATTTATATGGTCGTTTTCATAATCCAACAATTGCAATGTTTGAACAACGCCTTGCAGCTATTGAGGGCGCAGATTCCTGTGTAGCAACTGGATCAGGCATGTCGGCGATGTTTGCATCTCTTGCCTGCATAGTCGAGCAAGGTGATCATGTAGTTGCATCAGCTGCAATGTTTTCATCGTGCCACGTTGTGATAACTGAATTCCTACCAAAATGGGGAGTTACTTTCGAATTGGTTAAGGGCAACAATCCCGCCGATTGGGCAAAAGCCTTAAGTAAGACAACTAAAGCGGTCTTCATTGAAACACCAAGTAATCCACTGCTAGATATTGTCGATATCAAAATGGTGAGTGATTTGGCACATAAGGTTGGAGCAACTGTCATCGTTGACAATGTAATGGCATCACCGGTTCTTCAGAAACCATTAACTCTTGGCGCAGATGTAGTTATGTATTCGGCAACAAAGCACATTGACGGACAAGGTCGCGTACTTGCTGGTGCAATTCTTGGATCTGGTTCTTACATTCAGGAAAAACTATTGCCATTTGTTCGCCATAGTGGACCTTCATTGAGTCCTTTTAACGCTTGGGTGCTTGTTAAATCATTAGAAACAATGGAGATGCGTGTTGAACGCATGGTTTCAAACGCTCAAGTGATTGCAGAGTTTTTAGAAAAACAACCATCAATAAAATCTGTTAAGTACCCTGGACTTAAGTCTCACCCGGAACACAAACTGGCGATGAAACAGATGAATGGCGGTGGGGGAACGACAATTGGTATTGAATTTAAAGGATCACAGACCGATGTCTTCGCCTTTATGAATAAACTATGTGTTATTGATATTTCAAATAATCTTGGGGATAGTAAATCTTTAATTACGCACCCAGCTTCCACGACTCATCGCCGATTATCTCCAGAAGTGCAATCTGAAATGGGCATTACTCCATCAGTACTTCGGTTATCTGTTGGGTTAGAGCATTCAAGTGATTTAATAAAAGATATTGAGCAAGCGCTAGCTAAGTAGCTGAGCAATAACAAGAACAACAGAAAAAAGACTCAAATACGTAATTGACCACTGAAATATTTTCCCCGCCACCTTTGCATAATCTGGTGACCCGTCTTTCAATTGAACCAGCTGAAATGCGAAAATTAACCCTAACAAAATAGTTACCGCCATTGACCACATTGGTAGTGATGCAAGGCTAATCAGTGCAATTGATGAAGAAATCATCAAAACTGTATGCAACCACATTTGCCGGCGAACATTACTTTTTGTTGCAACCACCGGCAGCATAGGTGTGCCTGCCAATGCATAGTCATCTTTGTATTTGATTGCTAATGCCCAAAAATGAGGTGGGGTCCAAAAAAAGATCACAAAGAAAAAAGCCCAAGCAGTTAGAGAAAGTGAATTGGTAACTGCTGCCCAACCGATTAAGACCGGCATGCAACCGGCCGCTCCTCCCCAAACAATGTTTTGAGAAGTTCGTTGCTTAAGTGCCATCGTATAGACAAGTACGTAAAAAACGATTGCGATTAAGGCAAGAAGGGTTGCAAGTTTCGTAGTGAGAGCCCAAAACAAAGTAAGAGATATCAATCCGATCACAGTGGCAAAAACTGTTGCTTGGGTTTTTGTAATCAATCCAGTAACAAGTGGACGCTTAGAGGTTCGTTCCATTAACTTATCGAGATCACTTTCAATAACCATATTGAAAGCATTAGCGCTTCCTGCGGCAAATGTTCCTGCAACAATTGTTGCAAAAGTTAACCCAAAACTTGGTAAACCTTTTTCTGCCAAAACCATTGCCGGCAAAGTAGAGACCAACAGCAGCTCGACGACTCTGAGTTTCATCAGGTCTATATATGCTCTTATGGTTGAACTCACCGTCCAAGATTACTCAACCTTTTAGGTCAACGCTCCACAGTTTTCTGAATTTGCCTGATTTGCCGAGTTATGTTGCTCTCAATCAAGGTATTGATTTCCACATTGGACCCTAGATATCAAGTCAATTTTGAAAAATAGTAGTGAATCGTTCGTGATTAATTCTTAGAAGGTTTACCTAAAGGCTAGTAGAGTTTCGGTATGCGAAAAGTTTTTTCATTACTAGTTTTATCACTTTCATTTACTTTGGTTGCACTGCCTGCTCAAGGTGAAGAGGTAGCCAAAAAGAGTTCAATGAAGTTGATAAAAACTATTGATGGATCAATTGCACCCAAGTCTGTCAGGACATCAAATGACGGAATCATTAGCGCACATAACATGATGTATAAACATTCAATCACAATTTATGATGCAAAAACTTTTGAACTTCTAAAAACTATTCCTGATTCAGTTTCATTGAAGGATTATGGTTATTCAATGAGCTCTTCAGTTTTTAGAGGCTCACCTGTTGAGGGCACTTTCTCACCTGATGGCAAATACTTATACGTTAGTAATTACGCAATGTATGGTCCTGGTTACAAAAAGGAGGGAAGTGATACATGCTCACCTTCATCTGGTTTTGATAAAAGTTTTATCTACAGAATTAATCGAAGTAACTACCAAATTGATGCTATCTACCCTGTTGGTGCGGTTCCTAAAGTTGTTGAAGTAACTCCAGACAATAAATATGTTCTTGTTGCAAATTGGTGCTCCTATACGGTGTCGGTAATTTCAATCGCAGAACAAAAAGTAGTAAAGACCGTGAGTATTGGAAGATACCCCCGGGGTATTGCGATCAGTAAAGACTCCAGTAAGGCATATGTAGCCGAAATGGGAGGTAGCAGAATTCACGTTATCAACCTTGCAGATTTTTCTGTTACCTACATACCAATTGGAAGTAATCCTCGAGCAGTAGTTCTTTCCCCAGATGATTCAAAAATGTATGTGACTATGAATCTATCTGGACGCGTTGCATCTTGGGATTTAATAACAAACAAACCTGGTAAATCTGTGCGAACTGGTAACAAGGCTAGAAGCCTTGCTTTATCTTCTGACGGGTCTGAACTCTTTGTCGTAAATTACATGAGCAATACAATGTCAAAAATTCAAACCTCAGATATGAAAATTTTAGAAACAATTAAAGTTTGTCCAGAACCCATCGGGGTTACTTACGATAATCCCACTAAAAACACATGGGTTGCTTGTTACCGAGGGCAGATAAAGATTTACTCAAACAGTTAACTAAATCCCTGAAGGTAAAGGAGAAATCTCCGCGGGGATATTTGGAGCGGCTATCCGTCCGAGAATTTTATCGATGGCAGCTCGTGCTTTTTTGAGTGATGTGTACCCTCTTGGAATCTGATCGGCAAGTGTGACAAAAACATACTCGCGATCTGAAGACTCTACATACCCAGCCAATGTGGCGGTACCGTTAAGCGATCCAGTTTTTGCGCGAACCAAACCGACTGCTGTTGGTGCTGTATCGATAAAACGCTCGTTTAAAGTTCCAGAGACTCCACTAACTGGTAACACCGGATATAGACCCGCAAATCTTGGATCTTTTCGAAGTTTGTAGAGTAGTTCACCGATCATCTTTGCTGTAACTTTATTTGACTTTGATAAACCGCTCGCATCTTTTACTACCAGTTTTGATGAATCTATTTGAAGTTCGGCTAAAAGCTTTTTGAAAATTCTCTCAACACCCAAAATTCCAAATGGTTCGCCTGCAGCTTGTGAAGATAAACGTGCCAATCTATCTGCAAGTTGATTGTCGCTCCACAGCATCATCCAATCTAGAATTTTTGCAACAGGGGGCGAAGTTTCCGTAACAACCGGGACGGTAGTCTCAGTTAATACTTGATCTGCTTTTTCCGCCTTAAACACAGGATTAAATCCACGCTTGGCCCAATATGTTTTGAAGTTTTTTACATCTTGTTCATATAAGCCGCTGTATATAACGGTGTATTCAACTAGTTCTCCAGCGTTATAGCTGCGTACTGCATTTGTTGCATTACTGGCCATATGAGTTAATGAGGCTCTATTCATTTTTCTCGCAACCGAATGAGTGGTGCCAATCCACGGGTCCAGTGAACCCTTTATAAAAAGGGTGTTTGTTTCAGGTGTAATGCTGACTTCGGTAGAAAATACCTTTAAAGGGTCGAGATATTGTAAAACCATTGCCGCTGTTAAGAGTTTCATTACTGAAGCGGGTTTACGTTGTGCGTAGATGTTCTTCTCATAAATTGTCTGCCCGGTTGAACCATCGATAACAATCATTGCCGGATTGGATAAGGTTGGAGAATTTAACAGTTTTTCAAAAACGGGTGGAATTTCTGTTGGTTTAAGATTTGCACTAGCTGTTGATGAAACCATAGCCAGGGCAATAGAAACCACTAAAACGTTTCTGAATTTAATCATAAAAACCTTTATCGGGCAGAGGCAATTACAATATTAAATATCGTTAGCCCCAACATTGATAGCCAAACATTCTTAGAAAGCACAGGTTTTTTAAGGTTCAACAATCCCAGTACCAAAATCACCAACAGCACAAGGAACTTAATGCCAACAATTGTGTGGTTTAGAGATTCATCCGGTTTAGCAGTGTTATGTAACCCAACAAGGATTACACCGGCAATTAAAGCTGTAAGGCTCGCATGCAGCACGCCAGGATTGAGTCTTCGAGGAGACTTTTTTGCTTCACGAAGTAAGAGGAAAAGTATTCCAACTACAGAAAGAAGATGAATGATGTAGACGACGGTGTTGATTGCGCTCATGAGTTCAGTTTAGAGTGCTCACATGTCTTCTCCAACCACCCCAGCCAATATTGGTCCTGGTGAGTTTTTTCCTGTAGTTGGGGTTGGGCCACATGAAAAACCCTGGCCCCAAGATGCCCACTTTGATCCTGAGTTATTACTTAATGGTGATCGTCGCAACGTATTAGATAAGTACAGGTACTGGAGTGTTGAGGCAATAGTTGCCGATCTAAATACAAAGCGACATGAGTTAGAGATTGCGATCGAAAATTGGCAACATGATTTAAACATTGGATCGGTAGTACGCACTGCTAATGCCTTTAACGTCAGCGCTGTTCATATTGTTGGAAAACGGGATTGGAATAAGCGCGGAGCAATGGTTACCGATCGCTACTTAACTGTGATTCATCATCCGTCTGTGGCTGATTTCTCAGAGCACTGTAAGGAGCGTGGGATTCCAATTATCGGAATAGATAATGTTCCAGGTTCCAAACAACTTGAATCAGCACAATTGCCAGAGAGCTGCGTTTTACTTTTTGGTCAAGAAGGTGCAGGAATGTCTGATGAAGCAATTACAGTGTGTGAAAATTTATACGAAATTAATCAATATGGATCTACTAGATCGATGAATGCTTCTGCAGCTGGTGCCATTGCAATGTATCACTGGGCATTACAACATCTTCCGCGTTAGTTTTGCGGACTAGTTTTTTAGATCCCCTTCCAAGGAATTCCTTGGCTCTTCTTCAAGTGCTTCTTGCACCGATTGCAAGCGCCGTTCAATCTCATTAGCCTCATCAATTCGACCTTTCATCCTCATAATTTTGCAAATCCGCGATTCAATATCCACAATGAATTCAAAGTCTTTAGGCTCATCTTCACTGACAATTGCTAAAACATTTTCTAGAGTTGCCAAACCATCATCATATTTTTCGAGCAAAATTTGCGCTTTCCCGTACTCAAACATTGCAAAAACCTCACGGCGATGATCGTGTCCTGTCTCAAAAACATCCACAGCTTTTTGCGCAGTCTCAAGTGCAAGTTCACCTTCGCCAAGTTCAATTAGACAGGAGGCAATTTTTTGGTCGCACCTGGCAACATGTATAACTTCTTTGTTGCGCTTAAACAATGCACGGGCTTCTTTAAAGGCTTCAATAGCTTTGGTGTAATCTTTCAACTCTCGTTCGGCGCAGCCAATTAAATGAAGATCATTTGCCGCACCAATTTCATTACTATCAACAAGGTGCTCCTGAGCACACTCATTCATTGTTAAAACTACTTTCTCATACTGCTTAGATGTGTACCACCACTCACCCAATGTGCATGCAAGTTCTAATGCAATAGGTGATTTGTTCTCTCTTAAAATTTCCACGGCTTTACTCATTGCAGTTGCTGCTTCATCAATTCGCTTAAGTTGATTTAAGTTGTAGCCAATAGCAGAATAGGCTTGAGCTAAACCTTCAGATGCAGATGTGACACCAAGTTGTGAATAAATATCACGCGCTGTCTCAGCAAGTGCGAGCGCTTCGTCATATTGACCGCGAGCAAAAATTCGAGCGCTTAATTCGTAAAATGTACTGGCGCGCTCTTCGCCCTCAACTTCAGGGATTCGATCCCAGAGCATCTCTTCTGATACGAGCTCTTCCATTCCTTCGTCATCGCTCATGCATGTGACCTTATACGCTCAATGTTAAGGACGGGTGAGAATTTCCCTCCGTGCCAAGAGCAATTTTGGGGGCAATCTGCGGGCTCGGCTCCCAAAAGAGGGGCATTAATGCCAAAAAGATGCAGATGCGAATGGTTTGCGTTAACATTTTCTCATGCACATTCCTGATGGCTTTATAGACGTACCTACCTCAGCCGCATTTGTCGGCCTCTCTGCAATTGGTGTTGGCGCAGCTCTTAAGGGTGCTCGAACCCAACTAGATGATAAGACCGCACCGCTTGCGGGATTAACAGCAGTATTTATCTTTGCAGTTCAGATGCTCAACTTCCCGGTTGTAGCAGGAACAAGTGGTCACTTGATTGGGGCGGCGCTCGCTGCTGTTTTAGTTGGCCCGTGGGCGGCGACCTTAGCTTTAACGGTCGTGCTTCTCATGCAGGCATTTTTGTTTGCAGATGGTGGTCTTACTGCCCTTGGGCTCAGTGTTTTCAATATGTCAATTATTTCTGTATGGGTTGGATATGCAGTCTTTTTAGTGATCAAAAAGATTTTACCTAAAAATAAATCATCGGTTGCAGTTGCAGCATCTATCGCGGCAGCTGTCTCAGTTCCTGCCGCCGCATTTGGGTTTTGGATTCAATATGTAATTGGGGCAACTGGAACATTCTCTGATTCGGCGGTCTTCACATCAATGATTGGAATCCATGTTTTGATTGGAATCGGTGAGGCGATCATTACAGGCTTAACAGTCAGTGCGGTACTAGCAAGTCGAAGTGACTTAGTTTTTGGTTGGAAAAACAATCAAAAGGCATTGGAGATCAAGAATGTCTAAAAATCGCAAGTTCTACATCGGGGGATTTATTGTCTCTCTATTTCTTGCTGGCATAGTTTCTTTTTACGCCTCTTCATCTCCTGATGGACTTGAAAAAGTAGCCGAAGATATTGGTTTCATTGAAACAGCTAAAGACCACACATATGCCGATGGAGCCTTGGCTGATTACGGTGTTAAAGGAATTGAAAATGAGCGCGCTTCTGTCGGTGTTGCCGGAGTAATTGGCGTTATTGGGACGGCAGTTGTTGCCGGAGTCTTTTTTAAGATTATTGCCAGAAAGCCAGAAAAGACTAAGCGTTAATACTCAAGTTCAGACCCATCATCATGGACATGATGTGGGTGAGCGGCTTTATCTTCATCGCCACTCAATCGTCCATGAAACAGCGTCTTACCTTAAAGTTGTTGCTGCAATAGCTTTTATTCTAGTTGCCGTCTCGACACCAATTTCAAACTGGCAAGCATTTATCGGTTATTTCATATGGGTTCTAATAGTTGCAGCGATTGCAAAAATTCCCTTTACCTTGCTGTTTAAGCGGGCACTCATAGAAATTCCATTTATTTTCTTTGCCATTTTGATGCCATTTTTTGGTTCGGGAGAGAGATTTGTAGCTGGGCCTTTCAATTTATATCGAGAGGGATTGATCGCAGGTGCCGGGATTGTTGTAAAGGGCACCCTTGGAGTGCTTACAGCAATAATTCTTTCGACAAGTACAACTGCCCGAGAAATTCTCCGTGGTTTAGAGCGGTTACGTTTACCGGCACTTATGGTTCAGATCGCATCATTTATGTTGCGCTATGTCAATGTTGTTAATGATGAGATGGAACGAATGAAAGTTGCGCGTGATTCGCGTGGCTTTGAAGCAACAGGACTAAAGCATTGGCGCGTATTGGCAACTGCTGCTGGGGCACTTTTTATTCGTTCATATGAACGAGGTGAACGAGTGCATCTTTCAATGCTTTCGAGAGGATATGAGGGAGTTTTGCCCCATGATGAAGTTGAAAAATCTAAAGCATCCGACTGGTTAATGGTTTTGATTTATCCGTTAGTTGCCCTTGTAATACTTCTTATAACCACTCTGATTGGAAACTAATAATGTCTACCCCGAGTTTGGAAATTAAAGAGTTAGCTTTTGCATATCCAGATGGCAATCAAGCCTTGTTTGGAGTCAATCTTTCAATCGAAAAAGGTGAACGAGTTGCACTTCTTGGTCCTAATGGAGCCGGAAAGACAACACTTGTCATGCATATGAATGGAATTCATCCAACGGCGCAGGGTTCAGTACGAATCGCTGGAGAGTTAGTGGATGCAAAAAACAAAGATTCACTCAAGCAGATTCGGGCAAAAGTTGGAATTGTTTTTCAGGATCCTGATGATCAATTGTTTATGCCAACCGTCGGTGAAGATGTCGCATTCGGTCCTTACAACATGGGCAAGCGTGGAGAAGAGCTAGATTCAATCGTAAATGAAGCTCTCAAATTAGTTGGAATGGCAGAGTTTAAAGATCGCCCGCCGCATCACTTATCTTTTGGCCAACGCAGACGTGTGGCAGTTGCAACAGTGCTTGCAATGAAGCCAGAAATACTTGTTCTAGATGAGCCTTCATCAAATTTAGATCCAGCAAGTCGCCGTGAGTTGGCCGATATCTTGCGATCACTTGATATCACAATGGTCATGGTCACTCATGATCTTCCTTATGCAAATGAACTGTGCGAGAGAGCAGTTATTTTGAATGGTGGAGTTATTGTTTCTGATGGGTCCACACGTAATATTCTTACAAATAAGGCGTTGCTTGAGGCAAATCGCCTTGAGCTGCCAGTTGGTTTTTCCATTCAATAATCTGCGGTAGAATTAAGGTATTGGTGCAAAAGCATCAATGCACTTCCCCCAAGTGCTGCAACATGCAGCACTACATGCGAGTCTTATTTTCGCTCTGGACGCCATTAGCGCGATCCATACCCGAGACGCGCTTGTCGTCTTGATTGGTGTTTATTTTCATGTCTCTACAACCACGTATTGCCGCGCCCGGAAAAGCCCGTCGCGCAGCCTCAGTTGGAAAACCTAAGCGCGCTAAGAAGGCTGCTGCCTTTAAAACTGCTGCGCCAAAAGCGCGTCACACTTCGGCACAGAAAGCTGCCCGTAAAGGCGCAGTAGCAAAATCAGCGAAGCCTGCTTCAGGAAAGCCTGCAACTCGTCGCTATTCAGATGTTGATGCATCTACTGTTTCAAAGAAAGAAACTCGACTTTCAGATCGTTCAAAACTTCGTGCTGAGCGTTATCAAAAACAAACTGCATCAAAGCCAAGACCAACAGAGGCACCTGAAGAGCGCAAAGCACGTATCGAGCGATCACAGCGTCCCGACTCTCGTGCAAAGAAGTTTGTAAAAGAGCGCGATGCTCGTGAATCTGCGCCACGTACAAATCGCACCGAGCGCACTGAGCGTCCAGAATCTTCAGGTCGCATTAACCGCACAGAGCGTTCAGAAAAACCAACTGCTCGTAGAGCTGATAAACCAGATTTCAAAAAGAGTTACAAGAAGGCAGAGCGTCCAGCGTTTAAGCGCGACGATGCACGTGGAACTTCAACACGAGCAACTTCAGATACACGTCCGACTAATCGACGCGATGCGGTAAAGGCAAAAATTGCACGCACCGATGATGGTCGTCCAAATTTTGAGCCACGCAAGTATGAGAAGTTTGATCCAACTCGTCCAAAGAAGCCAAGCGCGGCACCAGATACTCGTGCTGCAAACTTTCGTGCAGAACGTCCAGTCCGCGATCGCCGTAATGACTCACCGGCCTATGCCCGTGATGATTTCAAGAAACACAATAAAACGCATTCAAACGCAGCTGTAGATTTTGGCGCAGATGACAATTACATTTCAGCAAACTTAGCTGATGCAAATCTTGTAGATGCAACTCCTCTTACAGAGATTACAACTACATTTGCAGAGCTCGGAATTGCAGCTCCACTTGTAAATGCATTGAGTAAGCAGGGAATCCTGCATCCCTTCCCTATTCAGATCGCAACACTTCCTGATGCACTTGCCGGTCACGATATTTTAGGTCGAGGACAGACAGGTTCAGGAAAAACTCTTGCTTTCGGTTTAGCGTTACTGAACAACTTAAATGGCAAGGTTGCAAAGCCTCATAAGCCATTGGCCCTTGTTTTAACTCCAACTCGTGAACTTGCACAGCAAATTGATGAAGTATTAATGCCATTGGCGCGTTCAATTGGCCATGAATCAGTTGTAGTTGCCGGTGGAATGTCTTATGCAAAGCAGATAACTGCAATGCGCCGTGGAACTGCAATCTTGGTTGCAACTCCCGGCCGCCTAATTGATCTACTCAATAAAGGTGAAGTCCAGTTAGATCATCTGCAGATTACCGTTCTTGATGAAGCAGATCAGATGGCAGACATGGGATTCTTGCCGGTTGTAAAGGAGATTCTTGATCAGGCAAAACTTGATGGTCAGCGACTTCTATTTTCTGCGACTCTTGATCGTGGCGTAGATTCACTTGTTCGTCAGTATCTAAAGAATCCAAAGACACACTCGCTTCAAAATGATCGTGCCTCTGTTTCGACAATGGAGCACTTTGTATTAGTCATGAATCCTTCAGAAAAAGATGACATTACAAATCAAGTTGCAGCGCGAAATGGAAAAACAATTTTGTTCGTAAAGACTCAGCGCGGCGCTGATCGTTTGGCCGACAAATTGGCTCATGCAGGCGTGCCTGTTGGTGCTTTGCATGGTGGAAAATCACAGGCCGTACGCACACGTACTTTGGCGTTGTTTAAAGACACTGCAAATGCAGCCTTAGTAGCAACTGACGTTGCAGCACGCGGTATTCACGTAGATGGAATTTCGCTAGTTGTCCATGTTGATGCACCTACTGATCATAAAGATTATCTACACCGTGCAGGTCGTACAGCGCGCGCAGGTGAGGCAGGAACAGTAGTAACTCTTGCAACAACTCGCCAGCAAAAATCAATCGGCTCACTTATTCAACGTGCAGGAGTTCTTGCAAAGTATGTTGGTGTCACACCATTGAGTACTGAATTAATGAAAATTACTGGTGCACAAGAACCTTCTGGAATCCCATACATTGTTCCAATTGTTGAAAAATCTGTACGCAGTGGTGGAAAGCGTCCGCGCCCTAACTCAAGCCAGCGTCGACGTCGTCCTCGCTAAAAACTTTGTAGTTTTTTAAACAATTAAAGTTACTTAAATAGTTGAAGGTGAAGCTGGTTTAACCAGCTGAACCAGATCCAGATGGTCCCGCTTTGCGCTGAACTTGTGGAGCGCCTCCACTTCGTTGGCCTCCGCGAATCTTTGATCCAGAGTCGGCGTGTGCCTGAGTTCCTGGTGCACCCTTTTTATTCTTCTTTGCTTCAAGGGCAGCAAGCATTCTTGCTTTTACATCATCATTTTTATCAGGCATGGTTAAAGTCTACTGCACTATCAAGTGAGCAATTAAACGTTTGATTCCTTATATTCACGCAAGCGCTCCAAAACTTCAGACTCACGATAGCGTCGGTGTCCACCCAATGTTCGAATGGCAGTTAGCTTTCCTGCTTTGGCCCAACGGGTTACAGTTTTTGGATTAACATGAAAACGGGCCGCGACTTCTTTGGGTGTCAAAAGAACTTCTGCATCTGGAATGCGGTTCATGAAGTCTGCTCCCACTTAACTCGTTTACTGCTGGCCGGTATTGTCCATATTGACCCGTATTAGGGTGAAGTATTGCTGGATTTTCAGGGGTAAGCAATAGCAATTATGAGGCTTGTTCAAACCCTTGAACTAATCGCCAACGTGACATTAAACGCTGATAACCGGTTCCAGCCATCATTGCATCTGCTGCTGCAAGTCCTGCAACTGAATGCAAAACATCTTCGATTGATGAATCAGATTCCAAACCATCTTCACCAGAATCTCGCAAAGCTTTATCCATGTAGTTTGCTAATCCGCCATAATCGAGTTCGACTAAAGACTCTGGATGAAACATTTCTAACCAATCCAAGAGATTTTCTAACTCTTCCTCGACAGGGCCATCACCAAAAGCTCCTAACACACTCTCATGCGCAGAAGAACATCTTTGTTTTGCATTTGCTATCGAAGTTAATGCCTTTGAATAGAGACCATGTTCATCCTTACCTCGGGTTCGCTCTTCTGGTGAAAACAAAATAAACCAACGAGGTGGGATTAACCAAGTCTCATTTAATATATGTGGAGTCTTATCATCAAGCAGATCAACCCCAGCAGTAATAACTTCTTCTATCGCCGGTGAGATAAAAAACGGAACAACTGAACTTGGAAGTGATTCTTTAAAATTATCAAGGGCTGCCCAACACCGTGTAGCTGTGGACCATGGAGATAGATATCGAGTTTTGTCTTTATCAATAATGTGAACACCATCTGGTCTTCCCGCAGGTGGTTCGGGATGGGCAACACGATTAAGAGCTAATTTTTGTTCGCGATCAAAACTTGATGCATCATTTTCAATTCCCTGCCAACGTAAACGGTCAGCTGCATCGAATGCAGAGATTGGTTCGTAGATACGAAGTGATGCTACGTACGGTGTTGCTCTCACGAGCGTGGGATGTAATTGCCCTCGGCAAATGGATCGTCATCATCCTTGCGCGTAGATGTTTCGAGTTCACCATGCAGCTCTTTTGTCAGGCGATCTAAGTCCATGTCTTGCCCGTTATATTTCAAATCACGTGCAACTTTGGTTTGTTTTGCTTTTGCGCGGCCGCGACCCATGGGCGACCTCCTTCACTCATTGCTATTTTTGTTCTTTGTCAGAGGGGAACTTTATCGCGCTTGGCAATCACCTTCCACCAGGTTTTTAAGCGCTAAAGGGGTAGATATTCTGTGAGGTCTGCCCTTAGGCCAGATGCTAAAACCGCTCCACTAGTCACAGCCTGATCCCAGGTGAGCTCGCCCGAGGCTAAGGCCAGCCAGGTCTTCGCATCCATTTCAATTGTGTTAGCCGGGGTTCCTCGAGTGTGGGTTGGGCCTTGGCCACATTGAATGGCTGCATATGGTGGCACTCGAACTTCGATTGCCCTGCCAGGTGCTTTAACAGTTAACTTTTGAAGAGTGAGCTTTACTTGCTGTAAAACTTCAGGATCGCGCATGAATATTTATGTAATTTATCTAATTGAATGCGGTGTGTATTTTGCTGCAGCAGGATGAGCGGCAATCACCGCGTTAATTCGTGCCACGACTCGTGAAATTTGTTCGCGGGCTTCGCCAGTAAACTCAATTGGTTTACTAATCAACCTATCTAACTCTGAACGATCAAAAGGCAATCGATTATCCTGTGCTAAATCATCAAGGAGTGTGTTCTTTAAGCCTTCACGCATTCCTAATGCAGCCTTTACGGAATGCTCCTTGATTACTTCATGAGCAAGCTCTCGGCCAACACCAGCTTTAACCGCAGCCATCAAAATTTTCGTAGTAGCTAAAAATGGTAGGTACCGATCAAGCTCTGCTGCAATCACTTTTGGAAATGCACCGAATTCATCAAGAACTGTGAGCATTGTTTCTAGCAAACCATCGATTGCATAAAAGGCATCAGGTAATGCAACACGGCGAACAACGCTGCATGCAACATCGCCTTCATTCCATTGATCTCCTGAAAGCTCGCCAACCATGGATGCTTGACCACGAAGTACAACTGCAAGTCCATTGACTCTCTCGCATGAACGGGTATTCATTTTATGAGGCATTGCACTGCTGCCAACTTGTCCGGCCTTAAATCCTTCAGTTACTAACTCAGCCCCTGCCATCAATCTGATTGAAGTTGCTAATGATGAAGGCGATGAAGCGATTTGTACCAATGTTGTAACAACATCATAATCAAATGAACGCGGATAGATCTGTCCAGTTGAATCTAAAACTTTCTTAAAGCCAAGCTCTTTTGCAATGGCATTTTCTAAAGTTAAGTGAGCTTTTGAAGAGCCAAGTAAATCAATTGAATCTTGCGCAGTACCCACTGGGCCCTTAATTCCTCGCATTGGATATCGATCTTGTAATGCGACTAAGCGTTCATATGCAAACAGCAACTCTTCTGCAGCAGATGCAAAACGCTTTCCCAAAGTTGTAATTTGTGCAGGAACATTATGTGATCGCCCAGCTATTGGCTGATCGGCATACTGCACAGCCCGTTCACCTAGTCGAGCAAGGAGTGCAACAACTTTGCTGTGGACAATTTCAAGACCGTTTCGAATCTGAAATGCTTCAATGTTTTCAGTTAAATCCCGACTGGTCATTCCAGCATGAATAACTTCATGTCCAGCCAATGCATTGAACTCTTCAATTCGAGCTTTAACATCATGGCGCAATTGTTTCTCACGCGCATCGATGGATGATAAATCCACTCGTGTAATTACCTTTTCGTAATCTGTAATTACATCTTTAGAGATTGCATGGCCTAAAGTTGATTGAGCGCGCATAACTGTAATCCACAGTTTACGCTCAGCAATAATTTTGGATTCTGGCGAAAAGATTTCACGCATCGCAGAAGATGCATAACGATCGGCCAGGATGCTCATTAAACAAACTCCTTTACGACAATTGTTTGGTCGCGCCCTGGACCAACACCAATTGCACTCATTGGTGCTCCCGAAATTTTCTCAAGAAATGCAATGTAGTCCTGGGCATTTTTAGGAAGATCAGAAAGTTTGCGTGCACTAGTTATGTCTTCTGTCCATCCAGACAAATACTCATAAATTGGTTTCGCATGGTGAAAATCGCTTTGTGAAGCAGGAAGTTCCTCAACTCGCTTACCATCAATTTCATATGCCACACATACTGGGATTTTTTCCCAACCAGTTAAAACATCTAACTTAGTAAGAAAGAAATCAGTTAACCCATTTACGCGAACTGCATATCTTGCAATAGGAGCATCAAACCAACCACACCTGCGTGCACGACCGGTGGTTACGCCGATTTCTCCTCCAATTCGACGCAGCGCTTCTCCATCTTCATCAAATAACTCTGTAGGGAAAGGTCCACTACCAACACGAGTTGTATAAGCCTTCACGATTCCAATTACTCGATCAATCTTTGTTGGCCCTATTCCAGAACCGGTGCATGCTCCACCAGCTGTTGGATTACTTGAGGTGACAAAGGGATAAGTTCCATGATCAACATCCAATAATGTTCCTTGGGAGCCTTCGAGAAGAATTCGCTTTCCAGCCTTTAGTGCCTGATCTAATATCAAAACAGTATCTGCAACATAAGGTCGGAGAATCTCGGCATACTGTAAATACTCTTCTAAAACTTCTTCGACTTCGATATTTTTACGGTTAAAAACTTTAATTAAAATCTGATTCTTATCATGTAGAGCACCTTCTAGTTTTTGTCGAAGAATTGAAGGATCAAACAGATCCTGTACTCGAATCCCAATTCGATTAATTTTGTCAGCGTAGGCTGGACCAATTCCACGCCCTGTTGTTCCAATTTTTGATTTGCCTAAAAAACGCTCAGTGACTTTATCAATAGTGCGGTGATATGGCGTAATTAAGTGCGCATTTGTTGAAATAAGTAATTTACTTGTATCTATTCCGCGTTCATTTAATCCACGTATTTCTTCTAGTAAAACACCTGGGTCAATTACAACGCCATTTCCAATTACAGGAATTACATTTGGTGAAAGAATTCCAGAAGGCAAAAGGTGCAGTGCATACTTTTGATCACCGATTACAACTGTGTGGCCAGCATTATTGCCACCCTGATATCGGACAACATAATCAACGCGATCGCCCAATAAATCGGTAGCTTTCCCCTTGCCTTCATCGCCCCATTGAGCGCCAAGTAGAACAAGTGCAGGCATTAGTAAAGCCTCTCCGATTAGTTGTTAACTATTTTAGTGATGACGTACCGGTCGAACGAAGATCTTCACATGCACGAGTAACACGAGCAGCCATTCCTGCCTCTGCTAATTTGCCCCAAGCACGCGGATCGTAAGCTTTTTTATTTCCTACCTCGCCATCAATCTTTAAAACACCATCATAGTTTTTTAAGACGTGGTCAACGACGGGACGAGTAAATGCGTATTGTGTATCGGTATCAACATTCATCTTGATAACACCGTAATCAAGTGATTCACGGATCTCAGAGAGTAGCGAACCTGATCCACCATGGAATACAAGATCCATTGGCTTGCTTCCTTTAGGAAGTCCAAGTTTGGCAGAAACTGCCTCTTGTAAAGTTGCAAGAATTTTTGGCTGCAAAACTACGTTTCCAGGTTTGTAAACGCCGTGAACATTTCCAAATGTTGCAGCAACCAAGTAGCGAGCTTTTGCATCAGTTCCTAAAGTTTCTACAGTCATAAGAGCATCCTCAGGTGTTGAGTACAACTTGGCATCATGTTTTGCTTCAATGCCATCTTCTTCTCCACCGACTACACCAATCTCAATTTCAAGGATTGTTTGTGCAGCAACTGACATTGTTAGCATTTCCTTTGCAATCTTCATGTTTTCAACCATATCGACTGCCGAGCCATCCCACATATGAGAGTTAAACAGTGGTGCTTTGCCGGACTTAAGACGATCTGCGCCAAAAGCTAATAGTGGTCGCATGAAGCCATCAAGTTTTTCAACTGGGCAATGATCGGTATGAATTCCAATATTTACTTTGTAGTTCTTTGCTACAACGTGGGCATATTCTGCAAGTGCTACCGCGCCATCAACCATATTCTTTACAGTTGATCCAGAAGCATATTCCGCCCCGCCCCAAGAAAATTGGATAATTCCGTCAGACTCTGCTTCGGCAAAACCACGAATAGCTGCAGTTACAGTCTGTGATGATGAAACATTTATAGCCGGATATGCGAATGCGCCTTTTTTCGCACGATCTAACATGTCATTGAAAACTTCAGGGGTTGCAATCGGCATTGTGCTGACTCCTCTTTGCTCGTTTTAAAACATCGTAATTCTTTAGACTGAGCGCTTCGTTGAGTCGTCTAGAGGCTTACGGCCAATCCTCTCACTTTCGAAGTACAGGTACAAAAAAGACCACTCGAGACACCCCGAGTGGCCCTTTTAAATCGATCTACGCCAAGGTTTTCAGGGCGTTTGCCAGAAACTTGGCCAAGGCCGCTACAAGGACGGGGCTACCTAAGAGCTTTAGGAAGAGTGCAATAAAAGATATGAGCATGAGGTCTCCTTTCTGTTACGGCATTTTCAATGTATTTCAATCAATTAAATATTTGTAGCAAAGTACTGTTGATAACTAAGTCGAAGATGTAATGTTGTTAGGCGTGAGCCAAGATCATGAATCGATCGAGAATCTTTCGACGGAAGATAGAAAATTTCCACCGACATCAGATTTTGCTGCACACGCTAATGCAAAAGCAGATTTATATGAGTTAGCAGAAAAAGATCGCCTTGCTTTTTGGGACATGCAAGCAAAGAATTTAAAGTGGGACAAACCATGGACTCAAACACTGCAATGGGACGCCCCATATGCACAGTGGTTTGTTGGTGGAACTTTAAATGCCTCAGTTAATGCATTGGATCGCCATGTAGAACAAGGTCTTGGAGATCGAGTTGCCTTCTACTTTGAAGGAGAACCTGGCGATAGTCGAACAATTACCTATGCTCAACTACTCATTGAAGTAAAGAAGGCTGCAAACGCTCTTACTGGATTAGGAATTACTTCTGGAGATCGTGTTGCAATTTACATGCCGATGATTCCAGAAGCTGCAATTGCCATGTTGGCTTGTGCCAGAATCGGCGCTCCCCACTCTGTTGTTTTTGGGGGTTTCTCTGCAGACGCACTTTTATCTCGGATTCAAGATGCAGATGCAAAGTTGGTAATTACTGCCGATGGTGGATTTAGAAAGGGCTCTCCATTTGCACTAAAGCCTGCTGTTGATGAGGCTTTAAAAGGTAAACATAATGTAGAACATGTTTTAGTAGTCCAGCGAACTAAGCAAGAAACAGTCTGGAATGATAAAACTGATATTTGGTGGCATGAGATCATGAACAAGCAATCTGAAGATCATGTTGCACAATCTTTTGATTCTGAGCATCCACTTTTTATCCTGTACACATCTGGTACAACCGCCAAGCCGAAAGGAATTTTTCACACAACGGGGGGATATTTAACCCAAGCAGCATATACACACAAGGTTGTCTTTGATCTAAAGCCAAGCACTGATGTCTACTGGTGCACGGCCGATGTTGGTTGGGTTACAGGACATAGCTACATTGTTTATGGTCCATTAATCAACGGTGCAACACAGGTTATGTATGAAGGAACTCCCGATACACCACATAAGGGGCGCATATTTGAACTGATTGAAAAGTACGGTGTAACGATTTTGTACACCGCGCCAACATTGATTCGCACATGGATGAAATGGGGAGATGAGTTTCCACGAGCACATAACTTAAATTCATTGCGCTTGTTGGGCTCCGTAGGAGAACCAATTAATCCGGAAGCGTGGATGTGGTACCGAGATGTTATCGGTGGAAACAACTGTCCGATCGTAGATACTTGGTGGCAAACTGAAACCGGCGGAATAATGATTTCTCCGCTGCCTGGAGTTACTGCGACTAAACCCGGTTCTGCAATGTCGGCAATTCCAGGCATCAGTGCTGTCGTTGTTGATGATAAAGGTGTTCCTGTTACAAAAGGTCACGGCGGATTTTTAATTCTAGATAAACCGTGGCCAGGAATGTTGCGCGGAATCTGGGGCGAAGATGAGAGATATAAAGAAACATATTGGTCTCGTTTCCCAGGAATTTACTTTGCAGGTGATGGAGCAAAGTTAGATAAAGATGGAGCGATTTGGCTTTTGGGAAGAGTAGATGATGTGATGAATGTTTCTGGCCATCGCATATCAACAACAGAAGTTGAATCAGCATTGGTCTCACATGAATCTGTTGCAGAGGCTGCAGTCGTAGGTGCACATGATGCAATGACTGGGCAGGGAATAGTTGCCTTTGTAATCTTGCGTGGAGGCATGACACATGCAAATGGGAATGAACTTGTTACCCAACTTCGAAATCATGTTGCAAAAGAAATTGGTGCAATTGCTAAGCCACGACAAATATTGGTTGTGGCAGAGCTTCCAAAGACTCGAAGTGGAAAGATTATGCGTCGACTACTTAAAGACGTCGCTGAGAATCGTCAGGTTGGTGATGCCACTACTTTGGCAGATCCAAACGTGATGAAGCTAATTGCGCAGGGTTTAAACACAACTAGCGAAGATTAAGTACCTCCGTTGAGATTAGTGGCGGTTAATTATGGATTTTAAAGAGTGAAACTAAATCTTTATTCCAAGATGCTCTTGCGTTAAACCGATTAACTCCGCCACTGAGTTAATAACACCTATGTGCTTATAAGCAACATCACCATTGGGTGCAATAAACCAAGTTACAGGTACTCCTAAACCAAAATATTGACGTGATCGGCCATCGGAGTCATAGAGATTTGGCCAGGTAATTCCATTGTTTACTACAAACTCTTGCGCATCTTGCAAATTCGCCTCTTCGACATTCACACCAACAAGTTGAACAGCACCTTTTGCCTTTTCGTAAAAACGAACAAAGTGTGGAATCTCTTCAACACAGGGAGCACACCAGGAACCCCAAACGTTGACAATCATGGGTCCTCGTAATGCACCTAGTTGGGCTCCTGCGCTTTGATCTAAACAATCTAAAGAAGTTCCACCTGTCCATAATTTTTCACTCGAAATCTCGGTGCAGTCAACTACTGCCCCGATCTGCTTTGAGGATTGATTGTTCTTTTCCGAATTAACAGTTGCTTGGGTGCATGAGGCCAACAAAAGTATAGAAACTGCTATTAAGAGTTTTTTCATCGGAAATCCTTGTCGTTCTTAACAAGATCCATTGCCTTTTTCTTATCCATCTCGCCAATTCCAACGCTTGGACAAATTTTAGCAACTGGACATGCACCGCATGCAGGTTTGCGCGAATGACAGATTCTGCGTCCATGCCAAATCATTCTTTGCGAAAGATTTGTCCACTCTGCCTGTGGAATTAGTTGTTGGACGGCCATTTCGACTTTAACCGGATCTTTTTCATCAGTCCAACCAAATCTTCTCGATAATCTTCCAAAGTGTGTATCTACGGTTATTCCTGGTGTATCAAATGCATGGCCCAACACAACATTTGCAGTCTTTCGACCAACTCCAGGCAATGTAATCAACTCTTCAAGTGTGCTCGGTACTTCTCCACCAAAATCTTCGAGGATCTTTATGCTCAGTCCTTTTATATGTCGAGCCTTTGCACGATAAAACCCACTTGAATGAATTAGATCTTCAATTTCGTGCAGATCTGCCTTTGCGTAAGCTTTAGGATTTTTATACTTTCGAAATAGTGCGGGAGTAATAGTGTTAACTCTCTTATCTGTACATTGTGCGCTTAGAACGGTAGCAATTATTAATTCAAGTGGATTAGTAAAATCTAATTCACAGCGAATATTGGGGTAAGTCTTGGTCAAGATACGGTAAACGGCCTTAGCCTCTTTTCGAATTTCGCTATCAACCAACATGGATGTAAACTACCGTGCGTGACCCCAGAAGAATCTATAGTTCGTAAGGCGCCTTTATTTACCGCCCTTGAGGAATCTTCCGCGATCTCACTTCATGCGTCAATGGATTCAGTGAAAATCTCAAAAGGGTCCATCTTGTTTGCAGAAGGAGATGAGGGCGATCATCTTTATGTGATTGTTGAAGGCAAGATAAAACTGGGTACATCTAGCGGAGATGGGCGAGAGAACTTGCTTTCAATTCTTGGTCCTGGTGAAATGTTTGGTGAGCTCAGTCTTTTTGATCCCAATCCCCGCACATCTACTGCAACTGCCGTGACAGATGCCAAACTTTTAAGCCTTGGTCAAGCAAAACTTATTCCGTGGCTGACAGAAAATCCTCGAGTATCACTCAATCTCTTAGCCAGTCTTGCACAACGCCTGCGCCGTACAAATGAAGCAGTAGGCGATCTAGTTTTCTCAGATGTTCCAGGCAGAGTTGCAAAAGCGCTGATTGATTTAGGTGAGCGATTTGGTAAACAAACTGATGAAGGTCTACTTGTCAATCACGATTTAACCCAGGAAGAGTTAGCACAGCTAGTTGGTGCATCTCGAGAAACGGTCAATAAAGCACTTGCAGATTTTGCAGGGCGCAATTGGTTGAAACTTGATGGTCGCGCAGTTCTCATCACGGATTTAGAGAGACTTTCAAAGCGAAGTAAATAAACTCATCGCATTTGGCGACTGGGCCTGAGAAAAATCTAAACCATTTCTTTAGTTAAAGTAATTTGTTACTTCTTAATTGCGACTTCTAGTCAGTAATTTCTACGGTCAACTCAATCTCAACCGGTGAGTTCAGTGGCAATTCTGCGATTCCAACTGCGCTGCGGGCATGCTTTGCACCATCTCCCCAGATAGAAATAAACAATTCTGAAGCACCATTGACAACTGCTGGGTGATTTACAAAACCGGCAACTCCATTTACATATCCCACGACACGTACGATTTTTGTAATTTTATTTACATCGGCAACTGTCTGAACCGCTGCTAAAGCGTTGAGAGCACAAATTTGTGCGAGCTCTTTTGCTCTTTCAGGAGTAATCTCGCCATCAACTTTTCCAGTTGCAACCATTTCCCCATTTCGTAATGGAAGTTGACCGGCAGTAAAAACTAGATTCCCTGTGCGGATTGCAGGAACATAGGCAGCAACTGGCTTTGCAGCAATTGGAAGCTCTAATCCGAGTTCTTTTATCTTTGCTTGGACATCAACTTTATTCACGCAAGAGCTCTTTTCATGTAGGCAACTAATTGCTCACCTGTGCCTGGTGCGGGAATTACTTGTACGAGTTCCCAGCCATCGGAGCCCCATGTATCTAAAATTTGTTTTGTCGCATGTGAAAGAAGTGGAACTGTTGCGTATTCATACTTAATCATTTATTTAAACTCTCTTTAACTAGGGATGAAACTAACGCTCCATCTGCTTTACCTGCAATTTTTTGCTTTATAGCGCCCATAACTTTGCCCATATCTGCAGGACCTGCAGCTCCAGTCGAAGAAATTGCATCGGCAATAATCTTTTTGATCTCATCGGCAGTTAACTGTGCAGGTAGGTATTTTGCAATAACTTCACCTTCTGCTTTTTCAAGGGCAGCCTTTTCTGGATGCCCAGCGCTTTCAAATGCTTCGGCAGCTTCGCGACGCTTCTTAGCTTCCCGAGATAGAACAACAATCAACTCTTCATCGCTTAATGTTCGTGCCTCTTTTCCAGCTACCTCTTCATTGGTAATAGCTGTCAAGACCATGCGAATTGTGCCGGAGACTATTTCATTTCGCCCACGAATTGCATCTGTTAAATCTGCTCGTAAAGTTTCTTTTATGCTCATTTTGTTAACTCTACAGCTAATAGCTCACCGATTTGTGCCGTATTTAGTGCCGCCCCTTTGCGTAAATTATCTCCGCATAGGAACAGATCGATAGATTTCTTATCATCTAATGATTGGCGAACACGACCAACCCAAGTTGGGTCGGTTCCTACAACGTCATTTGGGGTTGGAAACTTCTTGTTTTCTGGGTCATCAAGCAAGATAACCCCTGCAGCTTTTTCTAGAATCTTTTGCGCTGCTTTTCGTGTGACTTCGTTTTTGAATGTGGCATGTACAGCAAGTGAGTGTGTTGTTAAGACAGGAACTCGAACACATGTTGCTGAGACTTTTAACTTTGGCATTCCAAGAATCTTGCGCGACTCATTGCGAACCTTAAGTTCTTCTGATGTATACCCGGCTTCGGCGAGTGAACCAGCCCAAGGAATAATGTTGAGTGCTAGAGGTGCTGGAAATGGTGAAGAGTCCTTAATGATTTTTCTAACATCAGATGTCGCTTCTCCCGCATTTGTTCCAGCAACCTTAGAAATTTGATCTCGAAGGCCATCAATACCTGGCTGACCTGCACCAGATGCAGCTTGATATGAGGCAACTACTAGTTCTTTTAATTCAAACTTTTTGTGGAGTGCACCCATTGCGACAATCATTGACATAGTTGTGCAGTTTGGGTTTGAAATAATTCCTTTTGGTCTTTTCTTTGCCGCCTTTGGATTTACTTCTGGAACAACCAATGGCACTTTTGGATCCATTCGAAATGCACCTGAGTTATCCACGACAATCGCACCGCGTGATACTGCAATTGGAGCCCACTTTGCAGAGATCTCATCTGGAACATCAAACATTGCAACATCTATTCCATCAAATGCTTCTGGGGAGAGTGCAACAACTGTTAACTCTTGCCCGCGACAAATAAGTTTTTTACCTGCACTTCTCGCAGATGCAATTAAACGGATCTCGCCCCAAACATCTTTACGCTCAGACAAAATGCTGAGCATCACTGTTCCGACTGCCCCTGTTGCTCCTACTACGGCCAAAGATGGTTTCTTTTTTGCTTTACTCATCGCCCTGAACCTCCGTATACGACTGCTTCATTTTGGTCTGCATCAAGTTCAAAAGCTGTGTGGGCAGCTTTTGCGCCTCTTTCTAGATCTGCTGCGCGGCAAATGACTGAAATACGAATCTCTGAAGTTGAAATCATTTCGATGTTGATTCCTGCATCAGATAGTGCGCCAAAGAATGTTGCTGTAACTCCAGGATGTGAACGCATTCCTGCGCCAACTAAAGACAATTTACCGATCTGGTCATCGTATTGAATCGATGCAAAGCCAACCTCGCCTTGTAGTTTTTGCAAAATAGATGTTGCTTCGGCGCCTTCTGCTTTAGGTAATGTAAATGAGATATCAGTTAGACCTGTAGCTGCTGCAGAAACATTTTGTACAATCATGTCGATATTGATGTCGGCATCGGCGATTGCCTGAAAGATGCGTGCAGCCACGCCAGTGCGGTCAGGCACACCAACGATTGTAATTTTCGCTTCACTTTTATCATGAGCGATTCCTGAGATGATTGCTTGTTCCATAGCGCCTCCTTCTGGATGATCTTTGACCACCCATGTTCCTTCGTTATTAGAAAAAGATGAACGTACATGAATGGGTAAGTTGTAACGGCGGGCATATTCAACGCATCGTAGATGCAAAACTTTTGCACCACTTGCCGCAAGTTCTAACATTTCGTCATAAGTAACTGTCTTTAATTTTTTTGCACTTGGGACAACGCGTGGATCGGCGCTGAAAACTCCATCAACATCGGTATAAATTTCACAGACATCTGCATCTAGGGCAGCAGCAAGAGCAACGGCAGTTGTATCGCTACCACCGCGACCAAGTGTTGTAACATCTTTTGTATCTTGTGAAATTCCTTGAAATCCGGCAACGATTGCAATTGCACCACTATCTAATGCTTCTTTGATTCGACCTGGAGTGACATCAATAATGCGAGCGCGACCATGTGCTGATGTAGTTATAACTCCTGCTTGGCTTCCAGTAAATGATGAGGCCTCATGGCCTAAATTATTAATGGCCATCGCAAGTAGGGCCATTGAGATTCTCTCTCCAGCTGTAAGTAACATGTCTAATTCACGGCCCTGCGGAATTGGAGTTATCTGTTCGGCCAAATCAATAAGCTCATCAGTTGTATCGCCCATCGCTGAGACCACAACAACGACCTGATTGCCATCTCGCTTAGCGGCAACAATACGGTTGGCAACACGCTTGATGCCCTCTGCATCAGCAACAGATGAGCCACCATATTTTTGAACGATCAATCCCATGAATTAATCATGAAGCAAGAAAAGAGTTGGGGCTACCCAATTTTCAATATTTCTCAAATAATGAGACGAGAATACTCTCAAATAATGAGATTAAGCGTCGCGGCGGCCCTCAAAGGCGCGACCGAGAGTGACCTCATCTGCATACTCAAGGTCTCCACCCACAGGCAGACCGCTAGCTAGGCGAGAGACCTTTATACCCATCGGCTTAATAAGGCGCGAAAGATAGGTGGCCGTAGCTTCACCTTCTAGATTTGGGTCCGTTGCCAAAATAACTTCGGTAATTTCAGAATCAGCCAACCTTGTCATTAGCTCACGAATCCGCAGCTGTTCTGGACCAATGCCATCAATCGGTGAGATTGCACCGCCAAGTACATGGTACTTACCTCGAAACTCTCGTGTTCGCTCTATTGAAATGACATCTTTACTCTCTTCAACAACACAAATAGAAGTGTTCTCGCGGCGTGGATCACGGCAGATGCGGCATTCATTTTCTTCCGAAACGTTCCCGCAGTGAACGCAAAACTTAACGCGCTCTTTAACCGTGCGAATTGAATCAACAAGTGCGGATGCAACTTCAGGATCAGATTGCAAAATGTGAAAGGCTATACGTTGAGCACTTTTTGGACCAATTCCAGGCAGGCGTCCTAGAGCATCGATTAGATCTTGAATTGCACCTTCATACATTCCAGACATTAACTACTTACCTTCAATTACTTGCGCGCCAAGTTCTTGCATCAACAAAGCAGCACCAGATAATTGATTGGGATCAGAAGGTGCCTCTGATGTTCGGGTTTCTCGTGCAATTGGTGTATTTGTGTCAATTGATGGATCTACTACAACAGCAATTTTTCTATCTATTCCAACAACATCGATAAATGCATTACGCAAAATTACATCTGATTCAGATCGCTCAAAACTTTCTTTAGCTCCTGGATTAACAATTCCAATTGTGATTGCCTCTTCATCTACTGATAACACTTGTGCTGAAGCACTTAGAAGTGACCAGGTAAGTCTGCGGCGTTTTTTAACATCCTCAATAACATCCGGCCATGCTCGACGTAAAGCTGCAATATCAAAGTTGCCTGGAACCTTTGCCTTTGGTGCAGCGCTCGGTGCAGATTCTTTTGCTTTAACAGTTGGTGTTACGGCTTCAATTTTAGAACTACTAGGCGCATCAGTCGAATGAGTGTTGGCGATTTTTTCTTTTGCCTCCACGTTTCGAACTGGGGCAGATGATGCAGAAGAAGTAGAAGTAGAGGACGCTGCAGATGAAGTAAGAGGAGCAATGTTTTCTGCCCGTTCAAGTCTTTCGATTCGAGAAAGTATGCCTGATTCCCCGTTGTCACCAATAGGTAGCAAAATTCGCCCGCAAATAAGCTCAAGAATTAGACGTGGCGCAGTTGCTCCGCGCATTTGGGTTAAACCTTCGGCAGCAATGTCTGCTGCACGCGAAAGATTTGCACTTCCAATTCGATTGGATTGATTGCGCATTCTCTCCATTTGATCTTCGGGTAAATCACGCAAAATTGAGTTTGCGGTTGAATCCCTTAAGGCATCGACAATCATCAAGTCTCGCAAACGCTCCAACATATCGCTAGTAAAACGACGTGGATCATGGCCCGACTCGATCACGCGATCAATGGTTTTAAATAAAGTTGCGCCATCACGTGCTGCAATTGCATCAAGTGCGTCATCTAATAATGCGCCATCTGTAAAGCCAAGCAGTTGAACTGCAATCTCATAACTAACGCCATCTTTTCCTGCACCTGCAAGTAATTGACCAAGTACGGAAAGAGCATCTCTAACGGATCCACCGGATGCTCTCACAACAAGAGGGATCACGCCTTTAGCAACTTTTACACCTTCGGCATCACAAATCTTTTCAAGATGAAGAGCGAGAACTCCTGGTGGCACTAAGCGAAATGGGTAGTGATGTGTTCTTGATCTAATTGTTGCAATTAACTTATCTGGCTCTGTTGTTGCAAAAATAAAAATAACATGTGCGGGTGGCTCTTCGACAACCTTTAGAAGTGCATTTGCTGCACCTGGTCCAAGTTGATGTGCTTCATCGATAATATAAATCTTGTAGCGGCTATGTACTGGAGCAAAAAAAGCTTTGTCGCGAAGATCTCTTGCGTCGTCAACTAAGCCATGTGTTGCAGCATCAAGTTCGATGACATCTAATGATCCCGGACCATTTGCAACTAAATCTGTGCATGATTGGCATTGCCCGCAAGGATTTGGCGTTGGTCCTTTTTCACAGTTAAGCGAGCGCGCCATGATTCGGGCACTAGAAGTTTTTCCGCAACCGCGCGGACCACTAAACAAATATGCATGATGCGTGCGTCCTGTTTCCAACGCATTTGAAAGTGGAACAGTTACATGTTCTTGCCCAATTACATCTGCAAATACAGATGGGCGGTATTTACGATACAAAGCTAATGACATCGCCACATCTCCTCTGCTGACCTCTAATGGTCTCTACTGTTCTTCACTCATCACTGCTGTTCTTTATAAAACTTAAAAACTCTTTGTATAACTTCAAACTGTAAAGGACCCCTCGCACACCCGCCAGAGCGGACCTACCCTTGCTGCATTCCTGCCCTGGGGGAGTTCAGTACGGTAACGCCGTACGAGGGATCTGGCGTAATCATAGTTATAGCCACCGATAGAGTTCTCCCTCTCGGGAGGATTCGCATAGCGGCCGAGTGCGCACGCTTGGAAAGCGTGTAATGGGTTAAACCATTCGAGGGTTCAAATCCCTCATCCTCCGCCAACTTAAATATCGACTCCGATGTATTTAGTCTGCAAGAACTCATGAATTCCATCAAAGCCACCTTCTCGGCCTAATCCAGACTGCTTTACCCCACCAAATGGTGCAGCTGGATCCGAAATAATTCCTTTATTGATCGCAACCATTCCAGATTCCATTGCCTCTGCAGTTCGTAGTGCTCGAGTTAAATCCGATGAAAATACATAACTAATCAATCCAAATTCGGTGTCATTTGCTAATTCAATACCTTCTTCATCGGTATCAAAAATTACTATTGGTGCAACTGGACCAAAGATTTCGTGAAGCAATATTGGATTATCTTTTTGCACAACAAGAACTGTTGCTGGGTAAAAAGCACCCTCGCCTTCTGGTTTCACGCCACCTACTTCAACTTTTCCACCCGCTGCAATTGCTTGATCAACAAGATCTGCAATTTTATTTCGCTCCTTCATGGAGACATAAGCGCCCAAAGTAGTTGAGCTGTCGGTACCCCGGCCCATTACATAGTTCGACATTGACTTACTCATCTGAGCAATAAATTCTTTTGCAATTCCACGTTGAACAAAAATTCGATTTGCAGACGTACAGGCCGCACCGCCATTACGCATCTTGGCAAGAGAAAGCTGAGGAATTGTTACGGCTAAATCAGCATCATCGTGAATGACAACTTGAGCATTTCCGCCAAGTTCCATTGAACAGCGAATCACACGATCTGCAGCTTCCTTAATTAGCACTCGTCCAACTTCGGTTGAACCAGTAAAGGAAAGATTCTTCACTCGTGGGTCGTGCAACATTTTTGAGATTGCCGGACCTGTCTTTTCAGGGAGAACTAAATTAAGAACTCCCTTTGGCAATCCTGCACGCTCCATTAAATCAACAATGTACATGGCTGTTAGCGGTGTTTCTCCTGCTGGCTTTAGAATCATGGTGCAACCTGCGGCAACTGCAGGACCAATTTTGCGCGTTGCCATAGCTGCTGGAAAGTTCCACGGTGTAATCAAAATTGAAAGACCAATTGGCTCATGAGTTACAAGAATTCGCTTATCCCCGGATGGTGATTTTCGAAAATCACCAGGTGTTCGAACTGCTTCTTCGGCAAACCAACGGAAAAACTCTGCAGCATATGTTGCTTCCCCGCGAGCATCAGGCATTGCTTTCCCGTTTTCGCGAGAGATGATTGTTGCAATTGCCTCATTTTCGGCAGTCATTAATTCAAATGCTTTACGTAAAATCTCAGATCTAAATCGAGATGTAGTTTTTGCCCATTCTTTTGCTGCCGCATCTGCTGCATCTATTGCCGCATCACACTGTTTATCGCCAGCAATTGAAACTTCTGCTATTACTGAACCGTCACTTGGATCATAAACTGGGAGTTTGCCGATTCCATCAATCCATTGGCCATTGATATACAACTGAGTTTGCATAGATTCAAGCATACGCTGAGCCCAAGAAACAGTGAAGTTTTGAGTACCTGAGGTAGAGTGATACATGTTCGGTTGCATTTTTTGCAACGAAAAAAGGAGTTTTTGTGCCAAAGTCTTGGACAGATGATGCACCCGCCCCAGAAGTGCTTAAAGATCAAGCGCACCTAAAGGACTCGTTCTTTTATACAACAAAACGCCGCCTATTAGGCAATCCACTCAACCGCCATTCACTTGGCCATCAAAGATTAAGTAAGCGATACGCCTTAGGTATTTTATCTTCTGACTGTATTTCATCATCAGCATATGGCTCTGAACAAATATTGATTGCACTTTTGCCAGCATTTGGTTTAGCAGCTTTTGCAATTTTGATGCCGATGACTGCAGTTGTATTGGCAATTTTGCTTATTATCACTCTCTCCTACCGTGATGTCATAAATGTTTATACAAAAGTAGGTGGGGCTTATATTGTTTCGCGTGATAATTTTGGACCAGTCGTTGCGCAGATTGCAGCAGTAGCACTGATTCTTGATTACGTTGTGACAGTTGCAATTCAATCAGCAGCTGGAGTTGCCGCAATCATTTCTACTTTCCCATCTTTAAGTCCATACAAAATTCCAATGATCCTTGTTGTAATCATCTTATTAACCTATGGCAATCTTCGTGGTGTTAAAGAAGCTGGTAAGGCATTTGCCTTCCCAACGTATTTTTTCGTGGGTTCAATGTTTATCGTCTTTTCAATGGGTTTGTATCGCCAATTTAACGGAACGTTAGTTCAGCTCAGCGTTGAACAGCCTGGTGCGATAGAAATCGGTGAAAGCCAAGGATTGCTCACTTTTGCTGCAATATTTATTCTTCTTCGTGCATTTGCAAATGGTGGATCTTCTCTGACTGGACTTGAGGCTATCTCTGATGGCGTTGCGCTCTTTAAAACACCAGAACACGTAAACGCTCGTCGAACTTTGTACACGATGAGCGCCTTACTTGGCACATTAGTACTTGGAGTCTCTTGGTTTGCCCACAAAATTCACGCAGTTCCATATGAATCTGGTACCCCGACTGTAATTTCTCAAATTGCAAAAACCATTGTTGGAGAAGGAGCTTTTGGAACTTTCATGTTCTTCATGGTTCAGCTATCAACAATGCTTATTTTGTTTGCAGGAGCAAACACAACATATAGCGCATTCCCTATCTTGGTAAATTTTGTAGCAACAGATGGTTATTTGCCTCGCCAGTTAACAAAGCGTGGTCACAGGCTGGCATTCTCAAACGGAATCCTTTTACTGGCTGGTGGAGGAATTTTCTTAGTCCTAATTACTGGTGGATCTGTTGAGCATTTAGTCGCCTTTTACGCACTTGGCGTCTTTACAGGATTTGCATTAGCGGGTTTTGGAATGTTGAAACATGCCCTTCGTAATCGCACCGGTTCATGGAAAGTTAAAGTTTTTATCCACGGTCTTGCCGGAAGTGTTTCTTCTCTTATCGTTGTAATTTTCTCAGTCGTTAAGTTCACTGAAGGTGCATGGCTGGTTCTTGTCACCGCACCAATTATGGTTGTTTCGTTTTTACGTTTGCGCCGTCAATACACTCGTGAGCAAGAAGCACTTTCTGTAAAACAACATCAAGAGCGCGCTACGTCTATTGCTCGCCATGACGTAACTGTTTTGGTAGACAATGTTGATATTGCAACCGTGGGCGCCATCCGATATGCGCGCAGTTTAAAACCGCGCGAATTAACAGCTGTTCACTTTGTTATCGATGATCGCAGAGCAGATGAGATTCAAAAAGCTTGGGCAGCATCAGATGCATTAGAAGATGTAACACTTGAATTAATTGATTGCCCCGACCGAAGACTGGCAAATGCTGCACTCGATTACGCTATTCGAATGACGGAAAAACCAGATGTTGAATTGACGCTATTACTTCCTCGACGTTCATACTCTGGATTCTTAGGACGCTTATTGCATGACCAAACGGCTGAAAAGATTGCTGCACCAATATCCCAGTTGCCACGTGTGGTTGCCACGATTGTTCCCTTTGATGTTGAGAAAATCATTTCTGGAGCAAGTTTTGTCTCACCAACAACCGCTAAAGCTGTAAAAACCTCAATTGCAAAACCGGTTGTTAAAGCAACGCCGGTAAATATCGAGCCAGTAAGTCACTACGCCGAAAGCGTTACACCTATTGGTGAAATCACTTGGCGAAAGAGAGCACAGGTTCAAGGACGCGTGACTGCGATTCGAATGGCACCGCGCGGGGCTGCGCCAGTTTTAGAAGTTGAGATTTGGGATGAGACAGGTGGTGTTTCACTTCAATTCTTGGGAAGACGCGAGATTGCGGGCTTAGAAGTTGGTTCTGAACTACGCGCAGAAGGCATGGTTGGTGAAGAAGAAGGCTCGATGGTGATTCTTAATCCTTCTTACGAACTACTTGTATAAAGTTCTTTATCAACACCGCACACTCATCAACTAAAACTCCCGACCGGACTTCAGTTCTAAAAGTGCTTCGTGGATCGCGCAGTAAATCCCAAACCGATCCAACAGCTCCGGCTTTTTCATCCCAGGCTCCAAAAACAACAGTTTGAATTCGAGACTGCGCAATCGCACCAGCACACATTGCACATGGTTCAAGAGTTACTACAAGTGTTAGGTTTTCTAATTTCCATGTCCCAAGTTTTTGTGATGCCCGTCGTAATGCAACAATTTCTGCGTGCGCAGTTGGATCATTATGGAGTTCTCGTTCATTGTGGGCCACAGAGATCAATTCGCCAGATTTATCAAAAATTGCGGCACCAACTGGAACATCACCACTATCTAAAGCACCACGTGCCGCTGTCAAAGCAACACGCATCATTTCAATATCATCCATTACTTAATCATCCGTCATTGACTGCGGCTCACAAATCAAGTAGTTCAGCAAACTCTTCACCAAAACCAAGTCGTGATGCAATTGCTTCGAGTTGTTCATCAGGGAATAACTCTTCATCATCACATAACGCTGAAATTTCCATTCCACTCATACCTAAGTCGGCAAGGATTTCAAGATGTCCTGTTGGCCCAGCTTCATCATCATCTTCTGGAATTGGTAGATCTGCAATTTCTAAAAGTTCTTCTGCAACAGGATAATCCAAAGCGGCCGTGGCGTCGCTTAAAAATAATGAAATCTGTGAACCTAAAACACGAATTAAAATAAAGAACTCTTCATCAATGGCGATCAGTGCGATAGAACCACCATTTGTTTGCTGCGACTTTAGCCGAGTAATTATCTGCGCAATATCGTAAGGGTCGGAAAGTTCTGCCAGTGTCCATCGGCCATCCTCGTGCCAGGCTGCAACTGCAATATCTGCTTCATTTACAAATTCTCGTGGGTCATCTTTAATCTCATCAAAAGATTCGATCTCTTCGACGTCTTCGAGCCCATCTGGCAGGTCATCTTCAAAGTCGGACATGTGAGAATACTTTCACTCATTTGCAAGGAAAGAAACCCCTGTAAGGTATGGGGTATGAAAGTACATGTCGCAAACCACCCGCTAATAAGCCATAAATTGACGGTATTGCGCGATGTGCGAACTGACTCACCAACGTTTAGACGATTGGTTGAAGAACTTGTAACTCTTTTAGCCTACGAGGCCACCAGAGAAGTTCGAACTATTGAAGTTGAAGTAACAACACCAGTAACGAAAACAAAAGGGCGAAAACTAGCCGACCCCCGTCCAGTTGTTGTGCCTATTCTGCGAGCTGGTCTTGGAATGCTCGAAGGGATGAGTAAATTGTTACCCACCGCTGAAGTGGGATTCCTTGGCATGGTTCGGGATGAAAAAACTTTGGAAGCTAGCACTTACGCAAATAGATTGCCTGAAGACCTATCTGGTCGTCATGTATTTGTTTTAGATCCCATGCTTGCAACTGGTGGAACATTAATAATGGCTTTTCATTATTTGATTGATCTTGGAGCAACTGACATTACTGCTGTGTGTATTTTGTCTGCACCTGAAGGAATTGCTGCGGTTGAGAAGGAGTTTGCTAACTCTAAAGTTCCAATAACAATCGTAACCGGCGCACTTGATGAAAAATTAAATGAGCACGGATACATAGTTCCGGGTCTTGGAGATGCTGGCGATCGACTTTACGGAGTGGTGTAATGGCAAATACTTCTCCTGGATACGGAATTACTATTCGTGTTGAAGGAAATCCTGACTCGAACCCAGTTGCACTTGCCACTGCAGTAATCACAGGAGCCGGAGCCACAATTACCGCTTTAGACGTTGTTGAATCACAAATTGAACGAGTCGTTTTGGACATAACTTGTGACACTATCGATTCAGCTCATGCAGATGACATAACTGCAGCTATCTCAAAGAATTCATCATTGACGGTGAGAAAAGTTAGTGATCGAACCTTTCTTTTACACCTTGGAGGCAAAATTGAGATTGCCTCTAAAGTACCTTTAAAGACTCGTGATGATTTATCTCGTGCTTACACACCTGGTGTTGCACGAATCTGCCAAGCAATTGTTGCTGACCCATCTGATGCAAGGCGTCTTACTATTAAAAGAAACACTGTTGCAGTTGTTACCGATGGTTCTGCCGTTCTAGGTCTTGGAAACATTGGGCCTGCGGCAGCTTTGCCAGTTATGGAAGGAAAAGCAGCACTGTTTAAGCGCTTTGCAGATGTTGATGCCTGGCCAGTTTGTCTTGATACTCAAGATGTAGATGAAATTGTTCGTACAGTTCAATTGATCGCTCCCGTTTATGGAGGAATCAATTTAGAAGATATCTCTGCGCCCAGGTGTTTTGAGGTCGAACGCCGACTTCGTGAGTTATTAGATATTCCTGTTTTCCATGATGATCAGCATGGAACTGCCATTGTTGTTCTTGCTGCCCTTCGAAATGCGCTTAAGTTAGTTAAGAAAGATTTAAAGTCGGTCAAAATAGTTTTAAGTGGAGTTGGCGCCGCCGGCAATGCAATTGCGCGTTTACTGACCCTTAATGGTGCAAGCAACATAATTGGTTTCAATAACTTGGGTGTAATTAATCATTCAATGAAATCTGATGATGTAATGCAGCAATGGTTTATCGATCATAGCAATCCGACTAACTTCTCTGGGACAATCTCAGAAGCAATGATTGGTGCTGATGTTTTTATCGGTGTTAGTGCGCCTAATGTTTTAACAGAGTCAGATGTAGCTGCGATGTCTTCGGGTTCAATTGTTTTTGCACTTGCTAATCCTGATCCTGAGATAGATCCTGTAATTGCTCGTAAATACGCTTCCGTCGTTGCAACAGGACGAAGTGATCAGCCAAATCAGATTAACAACGTTCTGGCTTTTCCAGGAATTTTTCGCGGGCTTTTAGATGCAAACGCCCACAAGATTAGCGATGAGATGTTAGTTGCTGCTGCAGAGGCGATTGCAGACTGTGTAACGCCAGAACAACTTAATTCATCTTTTATTGTTCCAAGTGTCTTTGATGCAAATGTCGTCAAAGCGGTTGCTACAGCAGTTAAAAACTCTGTGGTCGCCTAGTTTTACTTCCACTAACTCCGCCAGCAATTACTCCCGCGTAAGTCATTATGATTCCAGTTACCAAATAGAAACTGATACTTACACCTTTGGTTGGTGCAACAATGTCAATAATCAAAGAACTAAAGAGTTGGCCACCAACGCTATAGAGGGTAAATGTCAGTACACCAAGATGTTGAACAATGCTGGAAGCAAAAGAAATATAGATCACTCCAATTATGCCTCCTGTATAAATCCACCAAGGGCCCTGAGGAAGTGGTACAAGTTCATATTGTCCTGTTAATACTCCGACCACAACTAATAAAACCAACAAACTAGTTCCAGACATAAAGTTAAACAGTGAAGTCGTAAAACCTTGTTGTGTGTTTTCATTTATTTGACCATTCAGGGCCCGCTGAAAACCAACCAATAAACCAGCGGTGCAACCGGCAATCACAGTTAAAACCGATAAATTATTTGCTTCAATGCGATCCAGAACAGAAACAAGCACTGCTGTTATCGTAATTACAACAGCTAATACTCTTCGGCGGGTGATTAAACGCTTACCACCACCGGTAAATCCAATTCGGTCAACAAATAGTGACATGAATGTTTGCCCAGCAGTTGATGCAACCGTAAAAATTGCAACACCTACTAGTGGGACTATCTGCGTCTGTATCGCGATGTAACACCCACCCAGTGAGCCTGCAAAGAGCTTCCATCTTGCAATTTCTTTACGAGCAATTGCACCTCGCAAATTTCTGAGTCCAGTTTTTATCTTTGGGTTAAACAGGGTAACAAAGGAAATAATTAGCAAACCAGAGCCAAAAGAGATTAACGCCGCTTGTAACCCATTGTTTAACCGATGCGATAGCTCTCCATTAATTCTCGCTTGAAGCGAGATCATTCCACCTGAAAGAGCAGCTAGTAGATCTAATCGCATTACTTACGTGCGCCATCAAACTTCCGTTTATCCGCGATCCAATCCATGAGTGCGAATAGAACGCCTGAAATAACAAAGGTTAAGTGAATAATTACTCTCCAAATTGTTCCTTCGCCAACTTCGGCCTGGCCTGATAACTCAATGAAGTCCTTAAGGAGTTCGATTACTGAAATAGCAACTAATGAGCCAATTAACTTGATTTTTAATCCACTGAAATCAATTGTTCCCATCCAGTAAGGGCGATCTTCTGAGTCGGTTGCAACATCAATTCGAGATACAAAGTTCTCATATCCCGCAAAAATAACCATCAAAATCAAGTTAGCCAATAATGTTAAGTCAAGAAGTGCAAGAAGATCGAGAGTGAACTCTTGTGCATTTACTTCGCCAATATGTATAGCTAAATGATAAAACTCAACAATAAATCGATAAGCCAGAAGTACTAAAGCGCCAACTAAGCCTAAATAAAGAGGTGCCAGTAAGTAACGAGAACGAAAAAGCGTGGATTCAATTCCATGAGTGACTTTGTTCATGTGTAAATTTTAACTCAGTTTTCCAAGGAAAGTGTGGTGTGAAGCCACTCCTCTTCAAGTTTTGATTTTTCCGCCTTTAGGCCGCTTAGTTGGGACTCAATATTGATTAACTCTTCTGGATTAAATGCTGCGGCTTCTTGAGTTGCTTCTAGTTCCTTTATTTGGGATGCACATTTTTCTAACTGTCTATCTAAACGGGTAAGGCCCTTTTTAAGTTGTCGTTGCTCTGCAGCATTTGATGTTTTCTTCTCTTTCTGTAATTCAGGGGCAGAATCTAAATCCTTGGCTCTTTGTTCTAGATATTCATCCACCCCGCGAGGCAGGTCACGTACCTTTTTGTCTCCCAGTAAACCTACGAATCGATCACAAACTCGTTCTAAGAAATATCTATCGTGTGAGATAACAATCAGAGTCCCGCCATAGCTATCTAGGAGATCTTCAAGTTCGGTAAGGGTTTCGATATCAAAATCATTTGTCGGTTCATCTAATAACAAAACATTAGGGCTGTCCATTAACAATCGAGTTAACTGTAATCGCCGCTTCTCGCCACCAGATAAATCCCCAACAGGTGTCCATTGTGATTCGCGATCAAAGCCCAACCGTTCACACAATTGAGATGCTGACAGCTCTCGCCCGCCTCCTAGTTCTACACGGTTGGCAATTTTTTCAACGGCCTCTAACACTCTCCATGTTGGATCTAACTCTGCTAGATGTTGAGTTAAGAATGCAGCCTTGACGGTAACGCCAGTAACTAATTTTCCGGCCGTCGGAACAATTTCCCCAGTTAACGTTCGCATCAACGTTGTCTTACCAGCACCGTTTATTCCAACGATTCCTATCCGATCACCTGGCCCAATGTTCCAGTAAAGATCATCGATTAACTCTTTATCACCTAGTTTTACTTGTAGATGATGAGCCTCATAAACGGTGTTTCCTAAACGGTTGAGTGCAAACTTGAGTAGCTCGCCTTGATCGCGTGGATTTGGTTCATCTGCAATCAAAACGTTTGCTGCATCCACTCGAAACTTGGGTTTTGTTGTCCGAGCTGGCGCGCCTCTGCGCAACCAAGCAAGTTCTTTTCTAATCAAATTGTTTCGTCTTGCATCCATGGCTGATGCCTGTCTTATTCGCTCTGCTTTTGCTAAAACGAAAGCACTATATCCACCGTCGTATTCTTCAACTTTGCCTTCAACAACTTCCCATGTTCGATCTGTGACTGCATCAAGAAACCAGCGATCGTGAGTTACAACAACGACTGCAAGGCCTTTTCTATTATTTATGTATTGAGCCAACCAAGCAACACCTTCTACATCAAGGTGGTTTGTTGGCTCATCAAGCAGAATCAAATCAAGTTCATTAATCAACAACTTGGCAAGGCCAACACGGCGGCGTTCACCACCTGAAAGTTGACCAAATTTGCGATCAAATATGTGATCGTCAAAACTTCCGAATAAGCCTGTAAAAACTTCACGAATCTTTGGATCACTAGCCCATTCATGTTTTTGAGCATCACCAAGTACAACTTCTCCAACAGTACTTTCTGGGTTTGCTAAATCTACTTGTGAAAGTAATCCAATTTTTGCTGCATTGGATTTAGTTACGCGGCCAGAATCAGGTGGTTCAATGTCGGCCATTATTTTCATAAGGGTGCTCTTGCCGGAGCCATTACGGCCGACTATTCCAATCCGATCACCTTCGGAAACTCCAAGGGATACAGAAATTAGAAGCTCTTTAATGTCAAAAGCTTTTGAAACCTCTTCTAAATTAACAACGTTGCGCGCCATGGCGAAAGAAAATCCCCTTAGCTTGCGTGAATTATAAATATTGCAATGATGGAAATCACCGCTCCGCCTGAAAGGAGAAAATATTTAACCCAAGGTTTCATTCCCGTGCGAGCAGCGGCTCGATTAGCAACATCTTTTGTATAGTGCATTACGCGTCCAGCCCATGCAAACTCTGTAGCTAATATTCCAAGTCCAGCTAAAAGAACCAAAATTCCTGGGCCTGGGCCAATCAATGCAACAGCTCCAGCAACAGTAATTGCGCCCCCAATGAGTCCAATGACAATTCGCCAAGCAAGACGACCAGCTGGAGTCCGCTTGATGTAGTAAACAATTGGAAGCTTCATGATGAATCTATTCTACTGTTATTGCCGGTGTAACTACTGACCCCAAGAAGAATGCAGTGGGCGGCCCTCGGCAAAACCTGCCGTGGATTGAATTCCAACTGTAGCTAAATCTGCAAACTCTTCAATGTTTTTTGCTCCAGCATAAGTAAATGAGGAGCGAACGCCAGCAATTATCTCATCAAGTAAATCTTCAACTCCTGGACGTGCGGGATTCAAAAACATTCGAGATGTAGAAATGCCTTCCTCAAAAAGTGCTTTGCGAGCGCGATCAAATGCATCTTCTGTCGAAGTTCGAGCTGCCACTGCGCGAGCAGAGGCCATTCCAAATGACTCTTTATATAAGCGTCCCTGAGCATCACTTTGCAAATCCCCTGGAGATTCATATGTTCCGGCAAACCAAGACCCGATCATCACCTGTGATGCACCTGCGGCAAGAGCGAGTGCAACATCGCGGGGATGACGCACACCTCCATCGGCCCAAACATGTGCACCTAACTTCTTTGTTTCAGTTGCACATTCAAGAACGGCAGAAAACTGCGGACGGCCAACACCGGTTTGCATACGTGTTGTACACATTGCACCTGGTCCAACTCCAACTTTAATTATGTTGGCTCCTGCTTTGACAAGGTCATGTGCACCTTGAGCAGTTACAACATTTCCTGCAACAATTGGAACTTTAGGATTTATTGAGCGAATAGCAGCTAATGCTTCAAGCATTTTCTTCTGATGACCATGCGCCGTATCTACAACCAAAACATCTGCGCCAGATTCAATAAGGGCTGCAGCTTTTGCAGCGACATCTCCATTGATTCCAACTGCCGCAGCAACTCTTAACGCACCTTTTGAATCTAAGGCTGGCGTATAAAGAGTTCCACGAAGTGCACCCAAGCGAGTCATAATTCCAACTAAATCACCGTTAGCCGAAACCGCAGGTGCTAATTTAAGTCGGTGATGGGTTAAAAAATCAAAGGCCTCTCGGGCATTTAATGCATCAGACATAGTTGTGAGCTCTTTACTCATAACCTGGTGTAGTTGAGTAAAGCGGTCAACGCTTTTGCAATCATCTTCTGTAATTATTCCAACAGGCTTTCCATTTTCAACAATTACGACTGCTCCATGTGCTCGCTTGTGCAGCAAACTAACTGCATCTGCAACCGTTGATTCTGGCGATAAAGTAATTGGTGTATCAAAAAAAGAATGACGCTCTTTAACCCACTTAATTACCGAATCCACTACTGCATGTGGAATATCTTGAGGAATAACAGTTAAACCACCGCGACGTGCCATTGTCTCTGCCATACGTCGACCAGCTATCGCTGTCATGTTTGCTACTACTAAAGGAATTGTTGTTCCGGTTCCATCTATGGATGAAAGATCAACATCCATCCGAGATGAAAGCTCTGATTTGCTTGGCACCATGAAAACATCGTCATAGGTGAGGTCGTGGGTTACTTCATTTATGAATCGCACGTAGGGCAACAATACTCAGAATGTCGCCCATTGGCTCATTTTCAGTCAGATGGGTTAACTTGTGCTTATTTACCCAAGGCCCAAGACACTTGAGCAGACTCTTAGCCCTATTAATTCTCTGGTGCAGGTTGGAGCTGGGCAGTAAGGGTTGCGTTCGGCAGTAGCGCAGGGCAAGTGCCACCAGGTGCAATCGAAGGTTCAAAATGCCACCACTCGTTTTCATAGACCCGACATAAACCAAATGTGGCTCCGTTAATTTCGAGCCAACCGGCACCTACCGGTTCGTTTGGGTAGTTCACATCAATTGCTATGCCCCATGGATGATGCGACACATAAGGTGGTGCAACCCATTTGGCTGCTTCTGATTCTGAACCATATTTTTTCACCGCTGATGCAAATAAATACTTTTGTCTTTCTAAAGTCCTAAAGCCAGATGCAATGTAGATTTTTTGTCCATCTTTTGCTGCAGCTGCCTTGGCAGCAGTAAAGCGAATGAGCAACTGTGGATTAAGTTCAATTGGATAATTGAGCCCAGGCTTTATCTCTGATTCTCCAAGTGAATGTTCTGTAGCAACGCATTCTTTTTCTGTATTTGTTACACGAACTTCAAAGGTTATTTTGTTCATACAACTTAATGGAATTGGTAAAGGCTTTATCGATTGGGAAAAACCTGCGCCCTTTACTAGGTATGGTTTTTGCGAATCCTGAGAAACTCCAATTAATAGCGAAAAAAGCAGGAAAAAACCAATCAAAACTCCGCCTTTACGCATGGTTTAAGTCTAGGGGTTGCATTTTAAAATTGGCATGAGATGATTGGGGTCAATTACCAAAGACGGTAATTAACAGAACTAAAAAACGAACCGGGAGAGTACTTCTCAAACGAGTTTCAAAAGCTGAAACCATTGCCGTACAAGTTTTACAAATGCTGACACAGAGTAGCCACAAGCAAACATGTAGATTCGTCCATACAACATCAGTTCGTGTAGACCCGCAGAGGGT